>Ga0180222_1000122_pt1 | contig 137331 bp, 128 predicted proteins | sample eDN5th37CKraftOP_FD_151336 | JGI IMG/M metagenome (GOLD analysis project Ga0180222, IMG submission 151336) | Enriched Organic Plus compost microbial communities from Emeryville, California, USA - eDNA 5th pass 37_C Kraft OP (version 2) (version 2) ... | reverse complement strand
GGCCGCGCCAGGCGACCTGCCGTCATCCGTCAGCGAACCCGTCGCGGGAGGTCGTAGTGCCTCCGGGCGGGGTCCCGGTGCCGCCCGAGCGCAGGGGGTGCGACGCCCTGCCCGCGGGAAGCCGCATCGTGCCGCGCCGCATCTCCGGCCCGGACCCGGACGCCGCCCGGATGGGCATCGTCCGGCTGCTCCGCCATCAAGACGCCTCTAGATGGCGCCCCCCGGCGAGCAGGACGGACGCATCATAAGGCCATTCGCGATGGTGCGGATAACTTTGCGACCGACGTCGGCGGACCGCCTTGCGGATCAATGCGGCGGCAGCGCCCACAAGCGATAGGTCGCAGGCGCGCCGGCGAGGCCGAAGCTCGTGCGCGCCACCGTCACGTCGGCGGTCCGCGCGCCGGGGACTGCCGCGGCGCGCCGCGCGGCGCTGGCGACGCAGCCGGCATTGTCGGCGCGGCACGCCATCGCCAGGCCGTCGCGGCGCACGCGCGCCTCGTCCATCCAGATCGCCTCGGCGGTGTTGAAATCCGGAAACGCGCTCGGCCGCTCCGGCAGATAGAACGCGAGCGCGAAGGCGTTGTCGCCGCCGACGATGCGCAGCGGCGCCGGCGTCGCCGCGCGCCACAGCGCATCGAGCGCCGGCGCGACCAGGCTGCCTTGCGTCTGCTCCGGCGGCAGCCCGGCGCGATGCACCGCGACCGCCACCAGCGGCGAGGCCGCTAGCATCACCAGCGGGAACGCCACGGCGAAGGCGACGATGCGGTCCACCGCCGGACGCGGCAATGCGATCCGCGGCGACGACAGCAGCACCACCGGCAGCAGCGCGAAGGCCGACATGCTCCAGATCGAGGTGATCTCGACCGCGAGCGCGATCGCGGCGAACACCGGCAGCAGCAGCGGCAGAAAGAACGCGCGCGCCGCGAGCCGGCGCGCCGCGTCCTGCGGCCATAGCAGATCGTGCGCCGCGGCGCGGTCGATGCGCGCGGCGGCGAGCGCGATGACGACCGGCAGCGCGACATAGCCGGCGGAGCCGAGCAGATAAGTCAGCGCGCTGCGCGCGGAATCGACCAGCGACGCCGGCTGGTGCGCGGCCGACACGTAGCGCAGCGGCGGGAATTCGTTCGTCACCAGCCAGACGAGATGCGGCGCGATCAGCGCGCCGCCGACCGCGACGGTGATCCACGGCGACGCCGTGCGCAGATAATCGCGGCGCCGGCGGTCCATCAGCGCCGCCAGCACCAGGCCGATGACGAGAAAGATCGACCAGTACTTGGTCAGCATCGCCGCGGCGGCGCAGGCGCCGGCGAGCGCGCCCCACAGCGCGCTGCGGCGCTCGAAGGCACGCAGGAAGCACAGCGCGGTCGCCGCCCACAGCGGGATCAGCACGGTGTTGACGTTGAACTTCAGCGCGATCACGCCGAAGAACGGCACCAGCGTCATCAGCGCGAGGCCGGCGACGCGCTCGTCCGCATCGAGATAGTCGGCGGCGATGGCCGCGATCAGCGCCAGCGCCAGCGCCGGCATCAGCGCCGCCAGCAGGTAATAGGACCAGTCCGCCACCGGGAACACGGCGAACCACGCCGCGGTCAGCCACGCCGCAAACGGCGGATGCTTGAAATAGCCGAGCGCCGGCTCGCGCGCCCAGGTCACCAGCTCGGCCATGTCGGGATGCACGTCCTGCCCGCTCTTGGCGATCGCGCCGTAGAGCGCCCACAGCAGCGCATAGGCCGCGAGCGTGGCGGCGAGCGCGCGGCCGCCGCGCACCGGATCGGCGAGCGCCGCGCGCAGCCGGCCGCCGGCAGCCTCGATCACTTCAAGAGGACGGCGAGTCATGCGGCCGCTTCATCGCATGGCCGCGGCGGGGCGTCCACGCCACCTGCTATTTGCGCGCGGCTTTGTCCGCCGGCCGCAGCTTCGCCGCCTTGCGGAGCGTGTCGTTGATGCGGCTCTGCCAGCCCTCGCCCTTCATGCGGAAGTGCGCGAGCACGTCGGCGTCGAGCCGCAGCGACACGAGCTGCTTGGGCGCGGCCAGCCGCGGCCGGCCGCGCGCCGCCTTCACCACCTCCGGCACGACCTCCCGCGCCGGGCGCATCCTGGCGAGCTGCCGTTCGGTCAATGGCGGATTGTCGTCGTGAACAGCCTTTGCTCTAGCCCTGCTCATACCGTCTCACCTCCCGCCTATTGGCCTTGCGCAGCGAGATCAGCCGCACGGTTCCGCCCCGCGGCGTGAACACCATGACGTGGACGCGGCCCGCACGCTTAATAAATGTAGCTACAATAATTTCCCGGTCCATGCGCCCCTGTGCTCTGCTCTGGGCCGCCTGCTGGTCTCTTCACCACTCGCCTTGAAGCGCCCCGGCGCGGGTGTTATCTCGCGCCGCATGACCGCCACCCCGATCGACCACATCCGCAACTTCTCCATCGTCGCGCATATCGACCACGGCAAGTCGACGCTGGCCGACCGCCTGATCCAGGCGACCGGCGGCCTCGACGCGCGGGAGATGGCCGGCAAGGAGCAGGTGCTCGACAACATGGAGATCGAGCGCGAGCGCGGCATCACCATCAAGGCGCAGACCGTGCGCCTGAACTACAAGGCCAAGGACGGCAAGGCTTACGTCCTCAACCTGATGGACACGCCGGGCCACGTCGACTTCGCCTACGAGGTCTCCCGCTCGCTCGCCGCCTGCGAGGGCTCGCTCCTCGTGGTCGACGCCTCGCAGGGCGTCGAGGCGCAGACGCTCGCCAACGTCTACCAGGCGATCGACAACAATCACGAGATCGTGCCGGTCCTCAACAAGATCGACCTGCCCGCCGCCGAGCCGGACAAGATCAAGCAGCAGATCGAGGACGTGATCGGGCTCGACGCCTCCGACGCGGTGCTGATCTCGGCCAAGACCGGGCTCGGCATCGGCGAGGTGCTGGAGGCGATCGTGACGCGGCTGCCGCCGCCGAAGGGCGACCGCGCCGCGCCGCTCAAGGCGCTGCTGGTCGACAGCTGGTACGATTCCTATCTCGGCGTCGTCGTGCTGGTGCGCATCGTCGACGGCGTGCTGAAGAAGGGCCAGCGCATCCTGATGATGGGCACCGACGCCGCCTACGAGGTCGACCGCGTCGGCGTGTTCACGCCCAAGCTCGAACAGGTCGCCGAGCTCGGCCCCGGCGAGATCGGGATGCTCACCGCCTCGATCAAGGAGGTGGCGGACACCCGCGTCGGCGACACCATCACCGACGAGAAGAAGCCGGTCGACAAGCCGCTGCCCGGCTTCCGCCCGGCGATCCCGGTGGTGTTCTGCGGGCTGTTCCCGGTCGATGCCGCGCAGTTCGAGGACCTGCGCGCGGCGATGGGCAAGCTGCGGCTCAACGACGCCAGCTTCTCGTTCGAGATGGAGAGCTCGGCCGCGCTCGGCTTCGGCTTCCGCTGCGGCTTCCTCGGCCTGCTGCATCTCGAGATCATCCAGGAGCGGCTGGAGCGCGAGTTCAACCTCGATCTGATCGCGACCGCGCCGTCGGTGATCTACAAGATGTCGCTGCGCGACGGCTCCGAGATCGAGATCCACAATCCGGTCGACATGCCGGACGTGATGAAGATCCTCGAGATCCGCGAGCCGTGGATCGAGGCGACGATCCTCACCCCCGACGACTATCTCGGCGCGGTGCTCAAGCTGTGCCAGGACCGGCGCGGCGAGCAGCTCGAGCTGACCTATGTCGGCGCGCGCGCCATGGCGAAATACGCGCTGCCGCTCAACGAGGTGGTGTTCGACTTCTACGACCGGCTGAAATCGGTGTCGCGCGGCTATGCCTCGTTCGACTACCACCTCACCGACTACCGGCCGGCCGACCTCGTCAAGATGCAGATCCTGGTCAACGGCGATCCGGTCGACGCGCTGTCGATGCTGGTGCATCGCTCGCGCGCCGAGAGCCGCGGCCGCGCCATGGTCGAGAAGCTCAAGGAGCTGATCCCGCCGCACATGTTCCAGGTGCCGATCCAGGCCGCGATCGGCGGCAAGATCATCGCGCGCGAGACCGTGCGCGCGCTGCGCAAGGACGTCACCGCGAAGTGCTACGGCGGCGACGTGTCGCGCAAGAGGAAGCTGCTCGACAAGCAGAAGGAAGGCAAGAAGCGGATGCGCCAGTTCGGCAAGGTCGAGATCCCGCAGGAAGCCTTCATTGCCGCTTTGAAAGTAGACGTCTGACGCTGCGCATTAACGGTTAACCGCGGAACCGGCTTAACCGTCGCGCCGTTTTGACCTGACACCCTGCACGCAACGCGCTAATTTTCCGGCATGCTCGGACGCGGTCCATTCCTGGCGCTGATGGTGACGGCGGCGGCCGCCATGGGATTCACGACGCTGCGCCATTACCACGGCGGGATTGCCGCGCTGGCGCAGACCGAGACCCCGCCGGTTCCCGCCGCGGAACCGTCCGCGCCTGCAGAACCCGAGCCGTCCGCCGCGCCCGAGCCGCCGCCGGCGATCCAGGCCGCGCCGGAAGCCGAGACGCCCGACGACATCTCGCCGACCGCGGCGACGCCGGAACCAAAGCCGGAACCGGCCCCGGCCGCGCCGCCGCCCGCTGCCGCCGCCGACAAGACGAAGCCGCCCAAGGGCCAAGCCGATGCGGCGAAATATCTGTTCGCCGCCAAGAAGCTGCCCTCGCTCGGCGAGGCCATGGCGATCGGCTATTACCCGCGCGGCTGTCTCGCCGGCGCGGTGGCGCTGCCGATCAACGGGCCGCACTGGCAGGTGATGCGGCTGTCGCGCAACCGCAACTGGGGACACCCGTCGCTGGTGCGCTTCATCAAGAATTTCTCGGCGCGCGCCGCCAAGGCCACCGGCTGGAACGGGGTGCTGATCGGCGACATGTCGCAGCCGCGCGGCGGGCCGACGCCGACCGGCCATATGAGCCACCAGACCGGGCTCGACGTCGATGTCTGGTTCGTGCCGATGCCGAAGGAGACGCTGACCCCCGAGCAGCGCGAGGAGATGTCGGCCAACAATCTGGTCGCCGACGACTGGAAGCACGTCGATCCCAAGGTCTACACGCCGCAGCACGCCGCCTTCATCAAGGCCGCGGCGGTGGCGCCGGAGGTCGAGCGCGTGCTGGTCAACGCCGCGATCAAGAAGAAGCTGTGCGAGAGCGTGTCCGGCGACCGCGGCTGGCTCGCCAAGGTGCGGCCGTGGTACGGCCACCACGATCACATCCACGTCCGGCTGCGCTGCCCGCCCGGCGACGAGCTGTGCAAGAAGCAGCCGCCGATCGGCGGCACCGAGGGCTGCGCCGACAGCGACTTCAAGTTCTGGTTCACCAAGGCGCTGGAGCCGAAGAAGCCGTCGCCCAAGCCGCCGAAGTCGCTCAAGCTCGCCGACCTGCCGGCGCAGTGCAAGGCTGTGCTCGACGCGCCGGCGGCGAGCGCCGCGGCGGCGCAGGCCCGCTGATCCCGTTCACCGTCGGCCGTTCGCCGATCCGTCCCCGACGTTTCCGAGGACGAATCAGGCATAATGCCGCATCGGCCTTTGTCTCCTGCGGCCGCTTCGGCATCATGAGAGGGCGGCGGGCTGCTTCGCCGGGGGCTACCACAATGAATAAGCAAGAATAGCAAGAGGCGTTCTCGTCCATCGAAATCGTTTTGCGCGCGGCATCCGCGGCATCGGCATGCTGTTGGGTACAACGGCGCTCAGCGCGGGGATGGTCCTGGCCGGCGCAGCCGCGGCTTCCGAGACGGCTGGACAGCCGCCCGCTCCCCGCGCCGAGCGGTCCGCCAAGCTTTTCAAGACAGCAAAGCCGGCGCTGCCGAAGGACGTCGCCGCCGCGCTCAACGCCTCGGTGCGCCAGGGCAAGTACGGCCTGATCGGCCGCGTGTTCGAGAGCACCTACGCGGACCCGGCGCTGCGCGACGCGGTGCTCGACCATGCGCGCCTGCTCGGCCCCGGCCTGACGCGCGACCTCACCACCGCCGCCGATCTCGGCGTGCTCACCTCCGGGCACGATCTGACCTTGTCGCCGCGCGGGCTGGCCGCGTTCCGGGCGCGCATGGCGGAGGCGAGCGCCGCGCCCGCCGCCGCGGCGGAGGCCGCGCCGCGGGCTTTCGCGCCGCCGACCATGCCGCCGAGCGGGGACCAGACCTGGCACCTCAACATGATCGGCGCGCAGACGGCCTACAGCCGCGGCTATACCGGCGCCGGCGTCACCGTCGCGGTCGGCGACAGCGGCTTCGACATCACCCACCAGTCATTCCAGCAGGCGACCGGCAACGGCACGCTCGACCTGGCGCGCGCCTATTCCAACATGGTGGTGCAGGGCGAGACCTACGATCCGAACTACGTCGATATCCAGCGGGCCGGGGACGTGCACGGCACCCATGTCGCCGGCCTCATCGCCGCGCGCAAGGATCCCTCGCTGGCGGATTTCCACGGCGTCGCCTACGACGCGCGGGTCGTTCCGATCCGGATGATCTTCGATCCGTATATCGCCCGCAACAGGCTGGCGAGCTACGTCGTCAGCTCGCCGATCGCCGACGGCATCGATTATTTCACGTCGCTGGCGAACGTGAAGGTGATGAACGCCAGCTTCGGTCCCGCATTCGATCCGATCCCGCAGCAAACCGTCTGGCCGCTGGAGGTCCGCAGCTCTCTCGACGAGGCGGCAGCGGTCTACCGCGCGCTGGCGGCCGACAAGATCATCGTCGTCGCCAATGGCAACGACTACGAGGAGCACCCGACCGCCGCCCGCAATCCGAGCGGGATCGCGCTGTTCCCCTTCATCCGGCCGGAGCACGCCCATACCGGCGTTTACGATGATTTCGGCGCCGGCCTGAATTTCTCGTCGCTGCTGGATCAGCCCGGCCAGATCATCGCCGTGACGGCGGTCGGCCGCGACAAGATGGTGGCCACTTATTCGAACTTCTGCGGCGTCACCGCGAGCTGGTGCGTCGCCGCGCCCGGCGGCGACGTGTCGGGCGGCGCAAACGGCGGCGTGTTCTCGACCATACCGCGCAGCCAATACGACTTCCTCGATGGCACCTCGATGGCGACGCCGGTGACCACCGGCGCGCTCGCGGTGCTGATCGATGCTTATCCCGGCTACAGCGCCCGCGACCTCGCCCGCGTGCTGTTCTCGACCACCGAGGACCTCGGCTCGCCCGGCCTCGATGTGGTCTACGGCCACGGCCTGATCCGGCTCGACCGCGCCACCGACGGACCGACCGCGCTCGCGGCCGGCCACACCGAGACGGTCGCCGCGGACACCACCACCTATTGGAGCCAGCCGCTGACCACCGCCGGCAGCTTCACCAAGGCCGGCGACGGCATCCTCACCATCGCCGGCCGCACCACGGCGCCGGGCGACGTCACCGCCACGCAGGGCACGCTGGCGATCGACGGCACGCTCAGCGTCATCGGCGCCGGCCATGCGCTGCGCATCAACCCGGGCAGCACCCTCGCCGGCTTCGGCGAGATCATCGGCGACACCGTCGTCGCCGGCACGCTGTCGCCCGGCAAGATGGCCAATGTGCAGGACCTCATCGCCAGCGACGTGATCAGCAGCCCCGCCGAGGTGGTCGGCAATTCGGCCGGAATGCTGGCCTTCAACGGCAATGTCACGTTGACCGGAACCGCCACGACGCGCGTCGAGATCGACGGCACGCTGCTGGTGCCGGGCGGGCCCGGCACCTTCAGCCGCATCCTGGTCAGCGGCGCCGGCCACACCTTCACCGCCAGCGGCACGCTGACGCCGGTGCTGCGCGGCACCGTCGGCACGCCGAGCCACTATACGCCGGCGATCGGCACCAACCTCACCTTCGTCGAGGCGGTCGACGGCGCGCGCACCGCCGGCGCCTTCGCGGCGCTGACCCAGCCGACCGACGGCCTGCCGGCCAACGGCCGCTTCGACCTGATCTATGCGCCGACCGCGATCACGCTGGCGGTGACGCCGGCGAGCTTCGCCGCGCTCGGCGACGGCGCGCCGCTGACCAGCAACCAGCAGAGCATCGCCGCCATCCTCGACAAAAACCGGCCGGCGGCCGGCACGCTGCCCACCATCGGCAAGGCGCTCTACGACGCGCTCTACACGCTGAATTCGGCGCAGGACTACGGCACCGCCCTGACCCAGCTCAGCGGTCCCGGCCAGCCCGCGAACAATGCCGCGGGGCTGACCCCGTTCACCGGCTTCATGGATTCGATCGGCGACCGGCAGAACGCGCTGGTGCTCGGCGCCGCCGGCAGCCAGAGCGGCAGCGGCCAGTCCGTCGCCTTCGCCTATGCCGACCGCTCGGTCAGCGTCGAGGCGCGGCAGGCGGAGGCCGCCTTCGCCAGCCTGACGCCGGTCTCGCCGCAGGACGGCTGGGGCGTCTGGGGCCAGGCGTTCGGGCGCTGGAGCACGGTCGGCGACAGCGGCGCGCTCGCCGGATCGAAGAGCCGCAGCGGCGGCTTCGCGCTCGGCGCCGACCGCCTCATCGCGTCGGACCTGATCGCCGGGGCCGCGCTCGGCTTCGCCCGCACCACCAGCGATGCCGCCGGCTCGACCGCGACCTTCGACACCTACACCGGCGCGCTCTATGCGAGTTGGACGCCCGGCCGCGCCGTGGTCGACCTGCGCGCCGCGATCGGCCCGAGCGAGATGCGCACCACCCGCACCATCATCCTCACGCCGGGGGCCATCACCGGCAAGGCGCGCGGTTTCGGCGGCGGCATCAGCGGCGAGGCCGGCTATCTGATCCCGTTCGCCGCGGCGACGCTGAAGCCGTTCGTCGGGCTGAGCTGGCAGGGCCTGCGCCGCGACGGCTACAGCGAGACGCAGCAGCCATTCGGCCTGACTTATCCCTCGCAGTGGTACGAAAAGCTGACCACCACGGTCGGCCTGGCGCTCAGCACGCAGCAGCGGCTCGGCGGCGGCGCGACGCTGATGCCCGAGTTCAAGCTCGCCTGGGGCCACGACCTGCGCGACACCACGCTGGTGAGCGAAGCGGCGTTGCTCGACAATGCCTTCACCGTGGCCGGCGCGTCGCCCGGCCGCGACGCCGCGCTGGTCGGCTTCAAGCTCGCCGGCTGGACGCAGGAGAACTTCCGCCTGTTCGCCGCCTACAACGGCGAATTCCGCAGCAATGCGACGAGCCATCAGCTCACCGGCGGCGTGCGATATACCTGGTGAGGCGGCGCTGATATAACCCTGCGGTTTTCAACCGCAGGGAAGGCCGCATGAGACTGTGCCGCTTCGCGGACCGCCTCGGCCTGGTGACGGGCGACACGGTGACCGACGTCACCGCGGCGCTCGCCGCGCTGCCGGCGCAGCATTATCCGTTTCCGCGCGGCGATCTGCTGATCGAGAACCTGCCCGCGCTCGCGGCGCCGATCGCGGCCGCGGCGCGGGACGGCCGGCGCCATGCGCTCAAGGACCTGACGCTGGTGAGCCCGGTCGCCAATGCCGGCAAGGTGGTCGCCGCGCCGGTCAACTACCGCAATCACCTCGACGAGGCGCGGAGCGATCCCGGCATCCATCACCAGCGCGAGGTCGCGGAGATCCAGCGCGTCGGCCTGTTCCTCAAGGCGGCAAGCTCGATCGCCGGGCCGGGCGACGGCATCACCATCCGCCATCCCGACCGCCGCACCGACCACGAGATCGAGCTCGCGGTGGTGATCGGCGCGGCCGCCGACCGGGTGACGCGCGCGGACGCGATGCGTCACGTCGCCGGCTACTGCATCGGCCTCGACATCACGGTGCGCGGACCGGAGGAGCGCAGCCTGCGCAAGTCGGTCGACAGCTACACCACGCTCGGGCCGTGGCTCGTCACCGCCGACGAGATCGCCGATCCGGGCGCGCTCGATCTCATGCTCGCCGTCAACGGCGAGACGCGGCAACAGGCCAACACCCGCGACCTCATCATCGGCATCCCCGAGCTGATCGCCTTCGCATCGTCGTTCTACACGCTGCTGCCGGGCGACGTGCTGCTCACCGGCACGCCCGAGGGCGTCGGCCCGATCGTGCCCGGCGACCTGATCGAGGCGACGATCTCCGGCATCGGCACGATGCAGGTCAAGGTGCGCGCGGCGGCGCCGCGCTAGATTGCACGCTCTCTCCTGCGCTCATTCCCGCGCACGCGGGGACGAGCGGAGACAAAAGCCGATTCGACCGAAACCGATCAGACGCTAGAGTGCCTGGCCGCGGACGGCGTCGCGCAGCCGCCGCAACGGGTGCTCGATCGCGGCGACGGCCAGCCAGGCGACGAGGACCGAGCCGGCCGCGATCAGCGCGAACGACGGCCACGGCGCCAGCGCCAGCGAGAACACCAGGGTCAGCACCGTGTAGTGGTTGAGATAGATCGGATACGACAGGTCGCCGAACCAGCGGTCGACGCGCCGCGCCGCGCCGGTGGTCGCGGTGTCGCTCAGCCAGTAGATCGCGAGGCAGGCGAGCGCCATCAGCAGGAGATTGGTGCCGGTGATCGTCCAGTCATCGAGCGCCGCCAGCGCCGACAGCGGCTTCATCTGATTGATATAGCGCGCGAAGGCGACGAAGGTGGCGATCGCGCTTGCGATCACGCCAAGCAGCGCAAGGCGGTAGCCGCTGCGCCAGGCATAGAGGCTGACCCCGAGCGCGAAATAAGGAACGTAGGTGAGCTCCGGCCGAATCGGCACGACATAGTCGCTGACCACATGGCCGGCGAGCAGCGCGGAAAAGCACGCGGCGGCAATGTCGGCGCGCCGCTTCGTGAGCAGCCGGCCCGCGATCATGATCGCGAACGCCACGAGGTAGAACTCGACCTCGACGAGGACGGCCCAGTAATACCGCACGAAGCCGTAGAACCTCGCCGGATCGAAAACGCCGATCGCGCCCTGCAGCGGGATCACCGCGAGCGCATTGGCGATGAGATTGCGCGGCGAGAAGATGTCGGCCGGCTGCTCGCCTTGGATCGACAGGATGCCGCCCCATTGCAGCAGCGCATGCACGAGGAGAGAGAGCGCGAGCGCCAGCCAGTAGGGCGGCAGGATCCGCAGCATCCGGTTGGCGATGAAGGCCAGCGGCCGGTCGCGGTAATAGACGTCGATCGCCTCGGTGATGATGAACCCGGACAGCACGAAGAAGCCCATCACCGCCACGCTGCCGACGCCGAGCCGGGCGAGAAAGCCGTCAAATCCGGATGCCGGCAAGCCGTGACTGACGACCACCATCATCGCCAGGACGAACCTCAGAACGCCGAACCTGCGGTAAACCGACTTCATCTTGCGCTGCCGCGCCCCCTCGACCGAAGCGCTCACATATCCGATTTGAGCGCGCCCTGTCATGGCGTCTCGGGACGATCGCGGCGTCCCGAGGCGATACGGAGGAAGGCGCTGGAGCCGGACCGGCGCTAGCGCGGCACCAGATGGAGATAGGGCTGCGCCTCCGCGAGCGCGCGGGCATAGGACGGCCGCCGCTTCAGCCGGCCGAGATAGGCCGCGAGGTGCGGGTAATCGGCGGTCAGCGGCGCCGTTGATGGCATGATCAGCTCCCTGGACGATCTCCGTCGCCCGTTGCGCTACGGCCGGCGGGCCGTCGCCAGATAGCTTTCGAGCTTCTCCAGCGTGCCGCTCCAGCCCTGGTTCATGTTGGCGAGGCTGTCGTTGAACACCCTGGTCTCGGTCTCGGTCGCATTGTGCGGCGTCCAGCGCACGGTGAAGCGGGTCCTGCCGCCCGGCAGATCCTCGAACGTGAAGGTGGACAGCATCTCCAGCGGCCAGTCCGGCGCCATCGGATGGCGGGTGACGCCGCCGGCCTCGTCCGAGAACGAACTGATGAACACCATCCGATCCTTCGGCGAGACTTCGCGGAAGATGAAGCGGCCCCACATCGGCGGGCCGTCCGGCGCCTTCAGGCCATAGTGGTACATGCCGCCGGCACGCAGATCCATCTTCGACGCGATCACCGTGAAGCCCTTGGGACCCCACCACTGTTGCATCTGCGCGGGATCGGTGAAGCAGGCCCAGACCAGATCGCGCGGCGCGTCGAGATCGCGCGAGATGACGAATTCCTTGGCAGCCTCGGCAGCTTGAGTCGCGGACATCATACGCTCCATAAATGATTGCATTGCATGAGCCTCCGCTCCCGTTCGCCCGGCGAAAACAGGGCCCACGCTGAAGCGTGGATTCCCGCCATCGGCGCGAAGCGACGCCGTCCTGCGGACGGCTATGCGCGGGAATGAACGGAGCAAGGGGCGCTTACGGCGTCGCCATGATCATCCAGCCGACGCCGAACTTGTCGTGCAGCATGCCGAAGCTTGGCGAGAAGAAGGTCTTGACCAACGGCTGGAACACCTGGCCGCCCTGCGACAGCGCGCTGAACGCCTTGCCGGCTTCCGCCTCGTCCTTGACCGTGAGCGACAGCGAGAAGCCCTTGAACTCCGGCTTGTCGCTGACCATGCCGTCGGACCCCATCACCACGGTGTCGCCGATGCGGAACGAGGCGTGCATGATCTTGTTGGGATCGGACGGCACGCATTCGGGATTTTCCGGCTTTTCCGGGCTTTCGCCGAACCGCATCATCATCTCGACCTTGGCGCCGAGCGCCGTCTTGTAGAACGCGAGCGCCTCCTCGCAGCGGCCGTTGAAGAACAGATAGGGTTGCACCAGCATTGCACGCTCTCCTGGGTTTGAATGGATGGTCGCTCACCCCCCGCGCCGGCGGCGCCGGCGGCGGGCCGGCGGCTTCGCGCTCGCGGCCGCCGCGGCGGGCGGCTGCGGCGTTTGCATCTCGCGCAGATAATCCTCGAGCCGGTCGAGGCTCTGCGTCCAGAACTGACGATAGCGCTCGAGCCAGTCGTCGATTTCCTTGAGCGCCTTCGGCTCGATCTTGCAGGGACGCCACTGCGCCTCGCGGCCGCGGGTGATCAGGCCGGCGCCCTCCAGCACCTTGAGGTGACGCGACACCGCCGGCCCGCTGATGCGGAACGGCTTCGCCAATTCGCTCACCGTGGTCTCGCCGAGCGCGAGCCGGGCGAGGATGGCGCGCCGCGTCGGATCGGCGAGCGCGGCGAAGGTGGCACTGAGGCGGTCGGTCATGGCGGGCTTCTTATTTAGCCAATCTGTTATTTAACATGTACGTTAAATACAGGGCGGCTGTCAAGTCCGTTGGGTCTGTCTTTTTTGCGCCGCGAGCCTCCTGCTCCGTTCACTCCCGCGACAGCGGGAGTCCACGCTTTGCCATTACGGACTCGGCGAAGCGTGAGGGAGATGACAGGCCGAACTGACGGAAAGAGAGCTATGCCACCGGCAGCACGTTGGAATACTTCACCTGCTCCAGAGCGAAGCTCGATTCGATCGACGACACGCCGTCGAGCCGCGTCAGCTTCTGCTTGAGGAAGCGCTCATAGGCGGCGAGGTCGGGCACCACCACGCGCAGCCAGTAGTCGCGCGGCCCGGTCATCAGGTAGCACTCCATCACCTCGGGCCAGCGCGCGATCGCCTTGGCGAAGCGGTCGAGCGCGTCCTGCTTCTGCTTCTCGAGCTTGACCGAGATGAACACGCTGACCGGCAGGCCGACCGCGCGCTGGTCGAGCACCGCGGCGTAGCGCGCGATCACGCCGGCTTTCTCCATCAGCCGCACGCGGCGCAGGCACGGCGACGGCGACAGCCCGACCTTGCCGGCAAGCTCGGCGAGGCTGATGCGGCCGTCCTGCTGCAGGATGTCGAGAATCCGGCGGTCGACGGCATCGAGCGTATGCGGCATGAATCCACCGTGAAATGGCTTGTCATTGGCAGAAGCTGCCAATCCGGCCTTCGATAATGGCGCATATTGGCTGCTTCTGCCAGTCCGTTGCCGCTATCGTCGCGGCCGCACGGGCGGCGCGGAAACGCAACGGCTCCGATGCCGAACGCGAAAGAAAGTTCAAGGACGATGGCCGACGACCTCGACATATTGCGCGACCTCGAACGCAAGGTGCTGTGGCTGGCGAGCTGGATGATCCATCACGCCAACCATCTGCGCGACAATGCCGACGGGCTGAAGGTCGGCGGCCACCAGGCGTCCTCGGCCTCGCTCGCCGCGATCATGACCGCGCTGTATTTCGACGTGCTGCGGCCGCAGGACCGCGTCGCGGTGAAGCCGCATGCGGCGCCGAACTTCCACGCCATCCAGTACCTGCTCGGCCACCAGACCCGCGACAAGCTCGAAGCGTTCCGCGGCTATCACGGCGCGCAGAGCTATCCCTCGCGCACCAAGGACACCGACGACGTCGATTTCTCCACCGGCTCGGTCGGGCTCGGCGTGGCGCAGACGCTGTTCTCCTCGCTGGTGCAGGACTATGTGCGCGCCCACGGCTGGGGCCGCAACCGCCCGGAAGGCCGCATGATCGCGCTGATGGGCGACGCCGAGATGGATGAGGGCAACATCTTCGAGGCGCTGCTCGAGGGCTGGAAGCAGGGCCTGCGCAATTGCTGGTGGATCATCGACTACAACCGCCAGAGCCTCGATGCGGTGATCCGCGAAGGGTTGTGGGAGCGCTACGAGCAGCTGTTCAAGAATTTCGGCTGGGACGTGGTGATCCTGAAATACGGCTCGCTGCAGCAGGCCGCGTTCCGCGAGCCCGGCGGCGACAAGCTCAAGCGCTGGATCGACAACTGCCCGAACCAGCTCTATTCGGCGCTGGTGTTCGCCGGCGGCGCGGCCTGGCGCAAGCGGCTCAACGACGAGATCGGCGACCAGGGCCCGGCCACCGCGCTGATCGCGCGCCGCAGCGACGCCGCGCTCGCTGCGCTGATGAACAATCTCGGCGGCCACGACATGCCGAGCCTGCGCGCCGCGTTCAAGGCGGCGACGCACGACCGGCCGACCTGCTTCATCTGCTACACGGTGAAGGGCTACGGCCTGCCGATGGCGGGACACAAGGACAACCACGCCGGGCTGATGACGCCGGCGCAGATGGATGCGTTCCGCGCGGCGCAGGGCATCCGCCCCGGCCACGAATGGGACAAGTTCGAAGGGCTCGCCACGCCGCCGGACGAGATCGCGGCATTCCTCGAGCGCGTGCCGTTCGCGCGCGACGGCGCGCGGCGCCTCAAAGCGGCGCGCTTCGACATTCCGGCAGCGCTGCCGGTGACGATCCAGCCGGTGACCTCGACGCAAGCCGGCTTCGGCGCGATCCTCAACGAGATCGGCAGGAGCGACGCGGCCTTTGCCGAGCGCATCGTCACCGCCTCGCCCGACGTCACGGTCTCGACCAATCTCGGGCCGTGGGTCAACCGGCGCAAGCTGTTCGCGCGCCAGGCGCAGGCCGACACCTTCAAGAACGAGCGCATCCCCTCGACCTTCACCTGGGAGTTCTCGCCGCGCGGCCAGCATATCGAGCTCGGCATCGCCGAGATGAACCTGTTCATCGCGCTGTCGGCGCTCGGCCTGTCGCATGCGATCAACGGCGAGCGGCTGTTGCCGATCGGCACGCTGTACGATCCGTTCATCGCGCGCGGGCTCGATGCGCTGAACTATGCCTGTTACCAGGATGCGCGCTTCATCGTGGCGGGCACGCCGTCCGGCATCACCCTCGCCGGCGAGGGCGGCGCGCACCAGTCGATCGCGCAGCCGCTGATCGGGATGGCGCAGGACGGGCTCGCCGCGTTCGAGCCGGCCTTCGTCGATGAACTCGCCGCGATCCTGGCGTGGTCGCTCGCCTACATCCAGAAGGAGGGCGACGGCGACGACGCCCCGTCAGAGCACAACTGGCTGCGCGACGAGACCGGCGGCGCGGTCTATCTGCGGCTGTCGACGCGGCCGATCGAGCAGGTGCAGCGGCCGATGACCGACGAGCTGCGCCAGGGCATCGTCGACGGCGGCTACTGGCTGCGCCGGCCGGGGCCGAACGCGCAGGTGGTGGTCGCCTATACCGGCGCGATCGCGCCGGAGGCGATCGCCGCGGTCGGGCTGATGGCGGAGGACCGCCGCGACGTCGGGCTCCTCGCCGTCACCTCGGCCGACCGGCTCAATGCCGGCTGGACCGCGGCGCAGCGCATGCGCGAGCGCGGCTTGGTCCATGCGCGCGCCCATGTCGAGCGGCTGCTCGACGACGTGCCGCCGCACTGCGCGCTGGTGACGGTGTGCGACGCGCATCCGGCGACGCTGGGCTGGCTCGGCGCGGTCGCCGGCCACCGCACCCGCGCGCTCGGGGTCGAACATTTCGGCCAGACCGGCTCGCTCGCCGAGCTGTACCGGCACTACGGCATCGACACCGCGGCGATCATCGCCGCCGCGCAGGCGATCGCGCCGGGCCGGCCCATGCGGCACCTCCGGGCGATGTGAGCGAGCGAGAGTCTTGATCTCAAGCGTTGGTCCCCGCTTTCACGGGGACGCGCGGAAGCGGAAGCAAAAGTCGAGTCAACTTAACCCGATAAGCTTCTAAGCGTGGGTCCCTGCTTTCGCAGGGACGAGTGGAGGCAGAGGCAAAAGCCGATTCAACTTGAGCCGATAATCCTCTCGCGCGGGTCCTGCGTTCACGGCGACGAGCGGGCGGCTGCAAGCGACCTCATATCCTCCAGCACCATGGCGGCGCCCTTCTCGGCGATCATCATGGTCGGCGAGTTGGTGTTGCCGGAGGTGATGGCCGGCATCACCGAGGCGTCGATCACCCGCAGCCGCTCGATGCCGATGACGCGCAGCCGCGCGTCGGTGACGGCATGGGCATCGTCGTCGCGGCCCATGCGCGCGGTGCCGACCGGATGGAAGATGGTGGTGCCGATGTCGCCGGCGGCCTTCTCCAGCGCAGCCTCGTCGTCGTCGCGCACCTGCGCGCCCGGCAGATATTCCTGCGGCCGGTACGGCGCCAGCGCCGGCTGCGCCACGATCCGGCGGGTGATGCGGATCGAGGCGGCGGCGACCGCGCGGTCCTCCGGCGTCGAGAGATAGTTCGGCCGGATCGCCGGCGGCGCCGCCGGGTCGGCGGATTTCAGCGTCAGCCGGCCGCGGCTGGTCGGCCGCAGATTGGCGACGCTCGCGGTGAAGGCCGGGAACGGATGCAGCGGATCGCCGAACTTCTCCAGCGACAGCGGCTGCACGTGGTATTGCAGGTCGGGCCGGTCGCGCGTCGGATCGGAGCGGGTGAAGGCGCCGAGCTGCGACGGCGCCATCGTCAGCGCGCCGCGCCGGCGCAGCGCATAGTCGAGCCCCATCAGCGCCCGGCCGGCGAGCGAGGCATAGCGCTCGTTCAGCGTCGGGATGCCGGACACCTTGTAGATCAGCCGCAGTTGCAGATGGTCCTGCAGGTTGGCGCCGACGCCGGGACGGTCGAGCAGCACCGGGATGCCGAGTTCACCGAGATCGGCGGCGGGGCCGACCCCGGACAGCAGCAGCAGATGCGGCGAGCCGATCGCGCCGGCGGCGAGGATCACCTCGCCGCGGCAGCGCGCGCTGCGCAGCACGCCGCCAAGTTGGTTTCCTTGGCGCCAGCGCACGCCGACCGCGCGCCGGCCGTCGAAGATCAGCCCCTCGGCCTGGCAGCCGGTCTCCAGCCGCAGGTTCTTGCGGTGCAGGACCGGCTTGAGGAAGCCGCGCGCCGCCGACCAGCGCCGGCCGCGGCGCTGGTTGACGTGGAAATAGCAGATGCCCTCGTTGTCGCCGGTGTTGAAATCCTCGACCGGCGGGATGCCGTACTGCACGGCGGCGCCGCGGAACGCATCGAGGATCTTCCAGTGCAGGCGCTGGCGCTCGACCCGCCACTCGCCGCCGACGCCGTGGTGCTCGCCGGCGCCGCTGAAATGGTCGAGATGCTTGCGGAAGAACGGCTTGACGTCCTCCCACGACCAGCCCGGCAGGCCGAGCTGGCGCCAGTGGTCGTAGTCGGCCGCCTGGCCGCGCATATAGATCATGCCGTTGATCGCCGAGGAGCCGCCGATCACCTTGCCGCGCGGATAGATCAGGCTGCGGCCGTTGAGCCCCGGCTCCGGCTCGGTCCTGAACAGCCAGTCGGCGCGCGGATTGCCGATCGCGAACAGATAGCCGACCGGGATGTGAAACCAGATCCAGTTGTCGCGGCCGCCGGCTTCGAGCAGCAGCACGCGGTGCGCGGGATCGGCCGACAGCCGGTTCGCCAGCACGCAGCCGGCCGAGCCGGCGCCGACGACGATGAAGTCGAACTCGCCCTCGATGGGGCTTGCCTGCGTGTCGCGCTGGGCCGTGTCCTGCTGGGTCATGTCATCCCCCGCCCTTCGTCCGACTTTACCTCGCCGCCATGCGCTTGCTAGTGTGTCGCCGGCCTGCGGTGCACTGGGCGTGCATCGCGGAGACGGAACGGCGGTTCCGGCAATTTCACACCGATCATGACCGGCCCGGCGCTGGCTCGACGAGCCGCGCAGGGTGTCGCTTGAGGAGAACCGCCATGGACATGTGCATCAACGGCCGCGAAGCCGTCTCGCTGCGATCGCGTCTTGCCGCCCGCCTTACCGTCCGTCTTGTCGGCCGTTTTGTCGCCGTCGCGCTGTCGGCGCTCGCCGCCGCGCCGCTGCCGGCCGCGGCGCAGGACACGCTCACCGTGTTCGCCGCCGCCTCGATGAGGAACGCGCTCGACGACGTCAACAAGGCCTTCACCGACAAGGAGAAGACCAAGGTGACGTCGAGCTACGCCGCCTCCTCGGCGCTGATCAAGCAGATCGAGGCCGGCGCGCCGGCCGACGTCTTCATCTCCGCCGACCTCGACTGGATGAAGTACGGCATCGAGAAGAAGGCGATCAAGCAGGGCACCGATTTCAGCCTGCTCGGCAACCGGCTGGTGCTGATCGCGCCGAAGGAGTCCAAGATCGGCGCCGTCACCATCGGCCAGGGCTTCGACATCGCCGCGCTCGCCGGCGACGGCCGCATCGCCACCGGCGACGTGCGCGCGGTGCCGGTCGGCAAATATGCCAAGGCGGCGCTGGAGAAGCTCGGCGCCTGGCAGAAGGCCGAGCCGAAAATGGCGATGGCGGAGAACGTGCGCGCGGCGCTCGCTCTGGTCGGCCGCGGCGAGGCCGCGCTCGGCATCGTCTACGAGACCGACGCCAAGGTCGAACCGAATGTGAAGATCGTCGCGGCGTTCCCGCCCGATTCCTATCCGCCGGTGGTCTATCCGGTGGGACAGACCGCGGCGGCCAAGACCGATCCGTCGAAATATTTCGCCTTCCTGCGCGGCGACGAAGCCCGGGCGATCTTCGAGCGCTACGGCTTCACGGTGCTGCCCGGGATGTGACGAACGCTGCGCCCTTGCTCGACCTGACGCCCGAGGAATGGACGGCGATCAGGCTGTCGCTGCGCATCGCGCTGACGGCGACGGCCTCTTCGCTGCCGTTCGGCATCGCGGTGGCCTGGCTCCTCGCGCGCAAGCGGTTCTGGGGCAAGGGCCTGCTCGACGGCATCATCCATCTGCCGCTGGTGCTGCCGCCGGTGGTCACCGGCTACCTGCTGCTGATCGCCTTCGGGCGCAAGGGCGTGATCGGCGCGTTCCTGGCGGAGTTCGGCATCGTGTTCGCGTTCCGCTGGACCGGCGCGGCGCTGGCCTGCGCGGTGATGTCGTTTCCGCTCCTCGTGCGGCCGCTGCGGCTGTCGTTCGAGAGCATCGACCGCAGGCTCGAGGACGCCGCATCGACGCTGGGCGCGAGCCCGCTGAAAGTGTTCTTCACGGTGACGCTGCCGCTCGCGGTGCCGGGCCTGATCGCCGGCACCCTGCTCGGCTTCGCCAAGGCGCTCGGCGAATTCGGCGCCACCATCACCTTCGTCTCCAACATCCCCGGCGAGACCCAGACCATCTCGGCGGCGATCTACACGCTGACGCAGATTCCGGCCGGCGACGCCGCCGCCGCGCGCCTCGTCATGGTCGCGATCGTCATCGCGCTGATCGCGCTGATCGCCTCGGAATGGCTGTCGCGCCGCGCCGGCCAGCGCTTCCACGGGGAATAGCATGCTCACCGTGGACGTGCGCAGGACGCTGTCGGATTTCACGCTCGACGTGCGCTTCGCGAGCGGCGGCACCACCGCGCTGTTCGGCCCGTCCGGCGCCGGCAAGACCACGGTGGCCAATCTCGTCGCCGGGCTGATGAAGCCCGACGACGGGCGGATCGCGCTCGACGGCGAGGTGCTGTTCGACAGCGCGCAGGGCATCAACGTGCCGGCGCACCGCCGGCGCATCGGCTATGTGTTCCAGGAGGGCCGGCTGTTTCCCCACCTGACGGTGGCGCGCAATCTCGACTACGGCCGCTGGATGAACGGCCATCCGCGCGACGAGGCGGCGCAGGAGCGCATCGTCGCCATGCTCGACCTCGGCACGCTGCTGCAACGCCGGCCCGGCAAGCTGTCGGGCGGCGAGCGCCAGCGCGTCGCGATCGGCCGCGCGCTGCTGGCGAAGCCGCGGCTGCTGCTGCTCGACGAGCCGCTGGCCTCGCTCGACGCCGCGCGCAAGGCGGAAATCCTGCCCTACCTCGAGCGGCTGCACCAGGAGGCGCTGCCGATGATCTATGTCAGCCACCACCCCGACGAGGTGAGGCGGATCGCCGACCAGGTGGTGCGGATCGACGGCGGCAAGGTCACCGCGATCGGCGGCATCGAACTGTTGGGATGACGGCTATCGCCGCCGGGACTTTCCGGCGATGATGGTTGCTGATGTTTCCGCCCGAACGCATCGTCTGCCTCACCGAGGAAACGGTCGAGACGCTCTACCTGCCCGGCGAACAGCGCCGCATCGCCGGCGGGCTCGACGCGATCGCGGCGATCCTGCGCGACTGGGCCGCTCAGCCGCCCGCGGCGGCACCGAGCCGCGCCAGCTCTCCGGCGAGATAATCGAGCGCCGCCACCAGCGCCGGCCCGCCGCAGAAGCTGTAGCGGGTCGGCAGCGCGATGCGCCGCTGCGGCGGATAGAGCGCGGTCAGCGCCGGATGCAGCAGCGTCAGCGCGCCCTGGTCGGTCGCCTCGAGCGGCGCGTCGCGCACCACCAGCACGTCGGGCCTGAGCAGCAGCACGCGCTCGAGCGGCATGAAGCCGCCATAGCCGCGCGGCGCGCCGGGCGGCGGCGCCAGCCCAGCGGCGGCGAGCAGCGCCGCCATCAGGCTGTCGGTGCCCTGGGTATAGCCGCCGCGCTCGATGATCAGCGCGCTGCGGTACGGCGGCCGCGGCGTCGCACCGAGCCGCCGCTCGGCGGCATCGAGCGCCGCGATCAGCGCCGCGCCGCGCGCCGGATGGCCGAGCAGCGCCGCGGTCTCGGCGATCTGCGCCCGCGCCGCGGCGAGGTCGCCGGCGAGGCCGATCTCGGCGAAGCGCACGCCGAACCGCCGCAGCATGAGCTGCGTCGCGGTGCGGTCGTCCGGCCCGACCAGCACCAGATCGGGCTTGAGCGTCAGCGCGCTCTCGGCGCGCCAGTCGAGCCGCGGATAGCGGCGCGCCGCCTCCGCCATCACCGAGAGCGCGGGATCGGCGGCATAGGGCGACAGCGCCGCGATCTGCTGCGGATCGGCGAGCGCCAGCAGAAGCTGGTCGGCGCACAGGTTGAACGACACCACCCGGCGCGGCGGGTCGGCCCGGACGGGGCCCGTCAGGCAGACCAGGGCGAAGAGCACGGCCACGATGCGCATGGCCCGTTCTAATCGCTGGTCCTCCCGGTTCAAAGCGCTGTAGGAAGGCGGCCGATGGACCGTCTTCCCGACCTCCGGCTCAACCTCGCGCTGGCGGCGCTGCTCGCGGTGCTGGCGCTCGCCTCGCTCACCGTCGGGCCGGCGCCGCTCTCGCCGCGCGCGATCCTGGCGGCGCTTGCCGGCAGCGACGACGTCGCCGGCCTGATCGTGCGCGAGATCCGGCTGCCGCGCACGCTGCTGGCGCTGGCGATCGGCGCCGCGCTCGGCCTGTCGGGCGCGGCGCTGCAGGGGCTGGTGCGCAACCCGCTGGCCGAGCCGGCCCTGTTCGGCGCGCCGCAGGCGGCGGCCGCCGCGGCCTCGTTCGTGATCGCGTTCGGTTTCTTCCCGGCGACCTCGTTCGCGGTGCCGCTCGCCGCGATCGGCGGCGCGCTGGTGTCGATCGGCGGGCTGGTCGCCATCGCCGGGCGGCGCGCCAGCCTGACGGTGACGCTGCTCGCCGGGCTGGCGCTGGCGAGCTTCGCCGGCGCCGCCACCGCGCTGGCGCTCAACCTCGCGCCCAATCCGTTCGCCGCGATCGAGGTCGCGTTCTGGCTGCTCGGCTCGCTGCAGGACCGCAGCGCCGAGCACGTCACGCTGGCGGTGCCGTTCCTCGCCGCCGGCTGCGCGCTGATGGCGGCGAATGCCCGCGCCTTCCGCGCGCTGACGCTGGGCGAGGACGCCGCCGCCTCGCTCGGCGTCAATATCGACGCGGTGCGGCTGCGGGTGGTGATCGGCGTCGCGCTCGGCGTCGGCGCCGCGGTCGCGGTCGCCGGCGCGATCGGCTTCGTCGGCCTGGTGGCGCCGCATCTGGTGCGCCGCGCGGTCGGCTCCGATCCGGCGCGGGTGCTGCTGCCCGGCGCGCTCGCCGGCGCGACGCTGCTGCTCGCCGCCGACATCGCGGTGCGGCTGGTGCCGGGACCGGTCGAGATCAAGCTCGGCGTCGTCACCGCGCTGATCGGCGTGCCGTTCTTCCTGGTGATGATCTTCGCCGAGCGCCGGGCGCTCGAAGGCGCGCCGTCATGACCATGCTGCGCGCCGAGAAGCTGAGCGTGGTGCTGCGCGGCCGCGCCGTGGTCGACGACGCCGAGCTGACGCTGCAGCCCGGCGTGCTGACCGCCCTGGTCGGGCCGAACGGCGCCGGCAAGACCACGCTGATGCGGGCGCTGGCCGGCCTGATCCCGGCGAGCAGCGGTCGCATCGTGCTCAAGGATCGCCCGCTGCACGACTTCACACCGCGCGAGCGCGCGCGCAGCATCGCCTATCTGCCGCAGGGCAACGTGTTTCACTGGCCGCTCGACGTCGCCGCCGTGGTCGCGCTCGGGCGGCATCCGCATGCCGATCCGTTCGCGCCGCTGTCCGGCACCGACCGCGCCGCGGTCGCCCATGCGCTGGCGGCGACGCAGACCGAGGAGCTGGCAGAGCGGCCGGTGACGACCCTGTCCGGCGGCGAGCGCGCCCGCGTCGCGCTGGCGCGCGTGCTGGCGACCGAGGCCGACATCCTGTTCGCCGACGAGCCCACCGCCGCGCTCGATCCGCGCCACCAGCTCGTGGTAATGGAGCTGCTGCGCGGCATCGCGCGGCGCGGCGGCGCCGTGCTCGCCATCGTCCACGACCTGCCGCTGGCGGCGCGGTTCTCCGACCGGGTGGTGGTGATGCAGCGCGGCCGCATCGTCGCCGATGCGCCGCCGCGCGAGGCGCTCGACGATGCGCGGCTCGCCGCGGTGTTCGGCATCGTGGCGGCGCGGGTCGAGGCCGGCGGCGAGGTGCCGGTGCCGCTGCCGCTACGGCCGGTCTAGCACATAGTCGCGGGCGCGCCGGTACAGCGTTTTGCCGAGCCGCACGATGGTCATCGGCTTGCCGTCGTCCGGATCGTCGAGCCGCAGGCCGACGGTGGTGACCTTGCCGTCGGCGACGGCATGGGCGAGCAGCGCGATCGGCCCGAGCTGCACGATGTCGCCGGGCTTGGGCGGCCGCTTGAGCTCGTTGGCGAAATGGTCGGCGAGCGCCACCGACGCGTGGGCCTCGGCGATGCGCAGGCCGTAGATCTCGGCGAGCGCGCCGAGCGTGGCGTTGCCCGGCACGAAGAAGTCGCTGAGCAGCCGCGGATCGGGCTTCGGCAGCGGCATGTTGACGAAGAAACGGTCGAGCGCCTGCGCCTTCTCCGGCGGCGCCAGCAGATAGACATAGTCGCCGGGCCGCACGTCCTTGGCTTCCTCCGGCGTCAGGATCTGCTCGTCGCGCACGAACAGGGTCGGCTTGGCCCAGGACGGGATCAGGCGGCGGCGCAGATAGGGGCTGTTCTCGGCGATCGCATACCCGACCAGCTCCTGATCGAGCTGGCCGGGCAAATCAAGTTCGATACGGCGCTGCTGTCTGTCGGTGCGCGGCAGGGCGACCTGGAAGCGCCGCGCCGCGGCGGCGATGGTCCAGCCCTGCACCAGGAGCGAGATCACCACGACCACGAAGGCGACGTCGAAATACAGATAGGCTTTCGGCAATCCGACGAGGAGCGGGATCGAGGCGAGGAAGATGCCGACCGCGCCGCGCAGGCCGACCCAGGAGATGAACAGCTTCTCGCGCACCGGAAACCGGAACGGCCACAGGCACAGGAACACCGAGGCCGGCCGCGCCACCAGCATCAGGATCAGCGCGATGAAGATCGCCGGGATCAGGCTATCCATCAGCCGCACCGGCCACACCAGCAGGCCGAGCAGCATGAACATCACGATCTGCGCCAGCCAGGTCGTGGCATCGAGGAACACCACCACGGAATTGTGCGCCCGCATCGCCTGGTTGCCGACCACGAGCCCGGCGAGATAGACCGCGAGGAAGCCCGAGGCGTGCACGGTCTGGGTCAGGCCGAACACCGCCAGCGCGCCGACCGCCACGAACGGCGCGTGCAGGCCCTGCGCCAGGCTCAGCCGGTTGAGCACGAAGACGATGGCGCGGCCGCCGATCAGGCCGGCGATGCCGCCGAGCACGGCCTCGCGCAGCAGCGACAGCGTCAGCTCGGTCCAGGTCGCATGGGCGCCGAGCAGGATCTGGATCAGCACGATGGTGAGGAACACCGCGAACGGATCGTTGGCGCCGGATTCGACCTCCAGCGTGGCGCCAACGCGCGGACGCAGCCGCAGCCCGCGCGCATGCACCAGGAAGAACACCGCCGCGGCGTCGGTCGAGGCGATCACCGAGCCGATCAGCAGGCCCTCGAGCCAGCTCACATCGAGCAGCAGCGCGGCGGCCGGCGCGGTCAGCGCCGCGGTCAGCAGCACGCCGACGGTGGCGAGCAGCCCGGCCGGCGCCAGCACGCTGCGGAAGGTGGCGAAGCGGGTGCGCAGGCCGCCGTCGAACAGGATCAGGGCGAGCGCCACCGAGCCGACGGTATAGGCGGTGCTGACGTCGTGGAAGGCGATGCCGCCGAAGCCGCCCTCGCCCGCCAGCATGCCGACGCACAGGAACACCAGCAGCAACGGCGCGCCGAACCGCATCGCGACCAGGCTCGACATGATGCCGGCCAGCACCAGCAGGCTGCTGAGCAGAATCCCGAGGCTGACGGTGTCGAGCGAGCCCATGCGGACGAACCTCCGTCGCTATAGGAGGTTCAAATTCAGCATACGGCAACGACAAAGCGGCGACGGCTGCAACTTTTCCAGCGCCGCCGGCTCACGCCGCCGATCCGGGCCGCGCCGGCGCCGCGTGGGGGATCAGTTGCAGCATCGCCTTGGCGATCTCGTGCTCGCCCATCACCACCGCGCTGGCGCCGTGCTTGCGCAGATGCTCGATCTCCTCCTCGGAATGGGCGCGGGCGATGATCAGCAGCGACGGATTGATCTGCCGCGCCTGGCGCACCACGTTGCCGCCCTCGAAGGCGTCGGGGATGGCGACGATCAGGCAGCGCGCCGCGGAGAGATTGGCGGCATGCATCACCTCTGGATCGACGGCATTGCCGGCGATCGCCTCGCGGCCCTCGGCCTTCAGCGCCGCGACCATGTCGGCATTGTCCTCGATCACCAGGATCGGGCAGTCGACCGCCTCGGGCGTGGCGGTGATGAAGCGGCCGACCCGGCCGTGGCCGACCAGCACCAGATGGTCGGTCAGCGTGGTGACCGGGATCGGCTCGCGCGCCGCGGTCGCCGCCGGCTCCGCGGCCACGGCGTCGCCGTCCGGGGACGGCGCGCCGGCCGCCGCGGATGCCGGCTTGGCGCCGGCCTGCGAACGCGCCGCCGCGCGCACCAGCCAGCGGTCCAGCATCACGAAGATCAGCGGATTGAGCAGGATCGACAGGATGGCGCCGCCGAGGATCAGGTCGCGGCCGCGCTCCGGCAGCAGGCCGAGGCCGACGCCGAGGCCGGCGAGGATGAAGGCGAACTCGCCGATCTGGGCGAGGCTCGCCGAGATCGTCAGCGCGGTCGAGGTCGGATGGCGGAACAGCCGCACGATGGCGAAGGCCGCGATCGACTTGCCGAGCACGATGATCAGCAGCGTGGCCAGCATCGGCAGCGGCTCGCGCAGCACGATCAGCGGATCGAACAGCATGCCGACGGAAACGAAGAACAGCACCGCGAAGGCGTCGCGCAGCGGCAGCGTCTCGTTGGCGGCGCGCTGGCTGAGCTCGGATTCGCTCATCACCATGCCGGCGAAGAATGCGCCGAGCGCGAACGAGACGTCGAACAGCGAAGCCGCGGTGGCGGTGACGCCGAGCGCCACCGCCAGGACCGACAGCCGGAACAGCTCGCGCGAGCCGGTATGCGCCACCGCATGCAGCAGCCAGGGCACGAGGCGGCGGCCGGCAATCAGCATCACCGCCACGAAGGCTGCGACCTTGCCGAGCGTGAGCAGCAGCGGCCACAGCAGCGTCGCGGCGTCGCCCGACCCGCCCTTGAGGATCGGCGCCAGCGCCGGCAGCATCACCAGGGTCAGCACCATGGCGATGTCCTCGACGATCAGCCAGCCGACCGCGATGCGGCCGCGCTCGGTCTCGATCAGGCGGCGTTCCTGCATGGCGCGCAGCAGCACCACGGTGCTGGCGGTGGACAGGCTGAGGCCGAACACCAGGCCGGCGGCGAACGACCAGCCGATCGCCGCCGCGAGCCCCATGCCGAGCAGCGTCGCCACCGCGATCTGCGCCACCGCGCCGGGCAAGGCGATGGCCCGCACCGACAGCAGGTCCTTGAGCGAGAAATGCAGGCCGACGCCGAACATCAGCAGGATGACGCCGATCTCGGCGAGCTCGTTGGCGACCTGCTGGTCGGCGACGATGCCGGGCGTGGCCGGGCCGAGCACCACGCCGGCCAGCAGATAGCCGACCAGCGGCGAGACCTTGAATCGCTGCAACAGCGCCGCCAGCGCGAAAGCGAGCACGAGGCCGAAAACGACGGTGGAGATCAGCGGCGTCGGATGCATCGAATCCAAAGGGGTCCAGCTCCTGGAATTGAGGCCCCTGGAATTGAGGCCATGACGGGACCGGCGCGGAGCGGTCCGGCGATGATGGGAATATGCGCACGCCACTGTAAACATTCTTTGGAATCGCGCGACAGCGGCGATGTCGCGTGCGCCGCGCCCGCAAGGGGTTTCGGGTGGCGGGCGGGGCCGATCCCCCCGTAGAGTGGCGGCGATTCCCGATCGGCGCCGGAGCGATCCGGCGCCGGACCCCGTTCAGGACCGCCGGACCCCGTTCAGGACCAATGACGCTCCGTGCTCCGGCATCGCCGCTCGTGATCGGCGTCCTCTGCGGCGCGCTCTCCGCGCTCGGCTGGGGCGCCGGCTTCGTCATGGCCAAGCATGGCGTCGCGGTCGGCTTCGCGCCGGCCGACCTGGTGTTTCACCGCTTCGCCTGGACCGGGCTGTTCATGGTGCCGTTCGCGGCGCGGCTGGGCGTCAGCCGGTTCGGCGGGATCGGCTGGGGCCGCAGCCTGGCGATCGTGCTGTTTTCCGGGCCGCCGCAGGCGTTCCTGTCCTACAGCGGCTACGTGCTGGTGCCGCTCGGCCACGGCACGGTGATCCAGCCGGCCTGCGCCACCTTGTTCGGGCTGATCTTCGCCAGCCTGTTTCTCGGCGAGGGGCTGACGCCGCGGCGGATGCTGGGCGCGGTGCTGATCGTCGCCGGACTGGTCGTGTTCGGCATCGAGGCCATCACCACGATCGGGCCGCACGGCATCGGCGGCGACCTGATGTTCGCCGGCGCCGGCATCTCCTGGGCGGTGTTCGGCACGCTGCTGCGGCAGTGGCGGATTCCCGGTATACAGGCGGCGCTGGTGGTCGGCGCGCTGTCGATGGTGATCTTCGTGCCGCTCCACGCCGTGCTCTACGGCTACGGCACCATGCTGCGGCTGGGGCTGTGGGAGAACCTGCTGCAGGTGTTCGCCCAGGGACTGTGCGCCGGCGTGCTGCCGCTCTACCTGTTCGGCCGCACCGTGGTGCTGCTCGGCGCCGGCCGCGCCGGCGCCTTCACCGCGCTGGTGCCGGGCTTCGCGCTGCTGCTCGGCTATCTGATATCCGGCATCGTGCCGAGCCCGGCGCAGCTCGCCGGCTTCGCCATCGTGATGGTGGGGTTCCAGTTCACCGTGCGGCGCTGACGCCGCCGGTCACGCCCCTGCCGCATTGGCCCGCCACCACCCGCGCGGGCCGGCGCCCGCGGATGCAGGCCGGCCCCGAATCGTTGTTCTATCCTGGCCGGCCCGGCGCACGGTGTGCTGATGCAGTTCTCCGACCTCAACGACGCCCTGACCGCGCTGCTGACGACGGCGCGGCTGGCGCTGCGCACCGAGCTGACCTCGATCTGGCTGCCGGTGCAGCTCGGCCTGATCGGGCTCGCGGTGGTGATCGCGATCGGCATCCGCGCCGCGATCGGCAAGCGGGTCGATCTGGGGGCGCTGACGGCGAACTGGCCGCCGTTCCTGCGCGCCATCACGCGCGCGGTGATCGCGCATCTGACCGCGATCGTGTTCGTGCTGGTGCTGATCGCGATCCGCGCCGCGCTGCGCACCGACCTGATCGAGGCGCGCACCTATCTGCTGCGCGTCGCCATCAGCCTCACCACCGCCTGGGTGGTGATCAACATCCTCACCGGCGTTATTCACAACCAGTTCGTCAACCGGCTGGTCGCGGTCTCGGCCTGGACCATCGCGGCGCTGAGCATCCTGCGGCTGCTCGATCCGGTCGCCGGCAGCCTGGATTCGATCGCGATCGTGGTCGGCGGACTGCGCATCACGCCGCTCCTGATCCTCAAGACCACGGCGCTGCTGATGGTGACGCTGTGGCTCGCCAACGCGCTGAGCAATTTCCTCGACCGGCGGATGCAGACCTTCGACGGCCTGACGCCGTCGATCCAGGTGCTGATCGGCAAGCTGATCCGCATCGCGCTGATGACGCTCGCCGTCATCGTGGTGCTGAGCTCGATGGGCATCGACCTGTCGGTGCTGGCGTTCTTCTCCGGCGCGGTCGGCGTCGGCCTCGGCTTCGGCCTGCAGAAGATCGTGTCGAACCTGGTCAGCGGCATCATCCTGCTCGCCGACAAGTCGATCAAGCCGGGCGACATCATCTCGGTCGGCGAGCATTTCGGCCGGGTCGGCAAGATGGGCGCGCGCTACACCTCGGTCGATACCCGCGACGGCCGCGAATACCTGATCCCGAACGAGGACTTCATCACCCAGCGCGTCGCCAACTGGACCTATTCGAGCGACCTGGTCCGGCTCAACGTCAAGTTCAACACCACCTATGACAGCGACCCGCACCTGGCGCAGGACGCCGCGGTCGAGGCGGCGCTGAGCGTCGAGCGGGTGATGCGCAAGCCGGCGCCGATATGCATGCTCACCGCGTTCGGCGCCAGCGCGATCGAATATGAGCTGTGGTTCTGGATCCGCGATCCGGCGGCCGGCGTCGCCAATGTCAGGAGCGACGTGCTGCTGGCGCTGTGGGACCAGCTCGGCGGCAAGGGCGTCAAGATCCCCAAGCCCGGCCCGGCGCGCGTCATCTACGAGCTGGCGCCGCAGGACAAGCCGACTCCGGTGCGCGAGGACGAGCCGGAGCCGTCGCAGGACGAGACCGACGAGACAAGCCCGGACAGCAAGCCGGAGCCGAAGGAGCGCCCGCGCTTCCTGCCGGGGTGAGCGCGGCGCTTCACGCCGCCTTGCGGGTCGCCAGGAACTCGCCCATGCGCGCGAGCGCCTTGCGGATGTTCTCGGTCGAATTGGCGTAGGACAGCCGGACATAGCCTTCGCCGAGGATGCCGAAATCGGGGCCGCCGATCACCGCGACGCCGGCGTCGTCGAGCAGCGCGTTGGCGAGCGGCTTCGCCTTCCAGCCGGTGCGGGTGATGTTGGGGAAGGCATAGAACGCGCCTTTCGGCGTCGCGCAGGACACGCCGGGCAGCGCGTTGAGCCCGTCGACCACGACGCGGCGGCGGCGGTCGAACTCGGCCACCATCCGGTGCACCTCGTCCTGCGGCCCGGTCAGCGCCGCGAGCCCGGCATATTGCGCGGCGGCGTTGACGCAGGAATGCAGGTTCACGGAGAGCTTGCGCGCATAGTCGTAGAGCTTGCCGGGCCACACCGCATAGCCGAGCCGCCAGCCGGTCATGGCGTAGGTCTTGGACCAGCCGTTGAGCAGGATCAGCCGGTCGCGGATCGACGGGTAGGACAACAGGCAGACATGGGTCTCGCCGTCATAGACCATGTGGTCGTAGATCTCGTCCGACATCACGCAGACGTCCGGCCAGCGTTCGAGGCCGGCGACCAGCTTGTCGACTTCGCTCTTCGGCGTGACGCCGCCGGTCGGATTGGCCGGCGAGTTGACGATAAGGAGCCGCGTCTTCGGCGTGATCAGCTTCAGCGTCTCCTCGGCCGAGAACGCGAAGCCGTTCTCTTCGCGGATCGGCACCGGCACCGGGGTGGCGCCGGTGAACTCGATCATCGAGCGGTAGATCGGAAAGCCGGGATCGGGATAGAGGATCTCGGCGCCGGGCTCGCCGAACATCAGGATCGCCATGAACATGGTCGGCTTGCCGCCGGGCAGGATCATCACGCTGTCGGGCGACACCTCGACCCGAAGCCGCTTGTGCAGGTCGGCGGCCACCGCCTCGCGCAGCGGCAGGATGCCGTTGGCCGGCGTATAGCCGTGATGGCCGTCGCGCAGCGCCTTGATCGCCGCCTCGACGATGAAATCCGGCGTGCGGAAGTCCGGCTGGCCGATGCCGAGATTGATGATGTCGCGGCCCTGCGCGGCGAGCGCATTGGCGCGCGCCAGCACGGCGAAGGCGTTCTCCTCGCCGATGCGGTCGAAGGCGGCGACGGTTCTCAGCATGACGGGCTCCCTTGGTGCGCTTTCCTCGGCGCGCTGCGTGCGGGCGGCATAGTCCCCGCGCGCGATGGTCCCGTCAACCGCGGCGGCGCGGCTTCTCGAACTGCACCTCGGCCATCCGCATCACCTCGAAGATGATCGCCACCGACCACCCGATCAACAACAGCCCGTTGAGCGAAGTCACCGGCCCAACCAGACGTTGGCTGCGGACCGGCACCGCGTCGCCGTAGCCGAGCGCGGTGTAGTTCTCGAACGCGAACTCGAAGGAATTCACGTTCAGCGCCTCGACGCCGGCATAGTCGTAGAACAGCGCCCAGATCGCGATCTCGATCACATGGGCGATCATCAGCGCCAGCATGGTGATCGTCAGCAGCGGGATCAGCCGGCCGACGACATGCAGATGTCCGGTGCGGCCGGCGATCCGCGCCGTCGCCACCACCACCAGCGCCGTCATCACCGCATGGATGGCGAAATTGAGCAGGCTGACCAGGGCCGAGGTCGCCAGATTTGCCCACATCGTCAGTTGGCCGCCGTGCTGCCGCGCGATTCGCGCGGGTGCGGCAGTTCAGCCGAACCGCAGCGCAAAATCAATCGACGGCTAGTCCTCGCCGCCGAAGCGGGCGCCGAGATCGCGCCAGATCTGGAAGCGGATGTTCGGGTCGGGATCGTCGCCGAGATAGGTGCCGGCGAATTCGAGCGGCCCGCAGGGGAACAGCGCCGCGCCGCGGCACGCGCGGGCGGCGGGCCCGGCAGCCCCGGCCCGGACAGCGGGCCTGGTAGCGAGCTTGGCGCCGTGCTTCACGCGGTGCTTCGCGGCGGCCGACGCCTTGCCCGCAGCGGCGGCTGCCGCGGGCGACGCCAGCGCGAGCGCTGCGGCCGCCGCCGCGACGGCCAGCAGCCTCAGGCAGGCGCCCGACCTGTGAACGGAGATGCTCGGCATGACATCCCTCCGGGAATGAGCTTTCTCCGAGGATAAACCCCGCACCGGCCGCGACCAGCCATGCGCCCGCGGAAAAAGCTGTATCCGGGCCGGACGGTGGTCAGGCCAGGGGGAAGGGATTAGGGTCCGTGGCAACGCCGATGCCCGATCCCGTGCCAAACGCCGCGCCCAGCCTCGCCGACAAGCGCAAAGCCTTCCGCCGGCTGCACGACAGCGGCTGCTTCGTCATTCCCAATCCGTGGGATGTCGGATCGGCGCGCTACCTGCAGGCGCTCGGCTTCAAGGCGCTGGCGACCACCAGTTCCGGCTTCGCGTTCGCGCAGGGCTATCCCGACCGCGGCGTGCCGCTCGACGCCGTGCTCGCCCATGTCCGCGCGCTGGCCGCGGCGAGCGACCTGCCGATCAATGTCGACTTCGAATCCGGCCATGCCGCGGATGCGGCCGGCGTCGCCGCCAATGTACGCCGCTGCATCGACGCGGGCGCCGCCGGGCTCTCGATCGAGGATGCGACCGGCGATCCTGCCGAGCCGCTGTATTCGCGCGACGACGCGGTGGCCCGCATCCGCGCCGCGCGGCGGGCGATCGACGAGAGCGGCGAGGACGTGATGCTGGTCGGCCGCGCCGAGGGCCTGCTCGTCGGCCGCGGCGGTCTCGACGACGTCATCGGCCGCCTGCAAGCCTATTCGTCCGCCGGCGCCGACATCCTCTACGCGCCGATGCTCAAGACCCGCGCCCAGATCGAGGCCGTGGTCGCGGCGGTGGCGCCGAAGCCGCTCAACGTGCTCAACGGCGCCAATCTCGGCTTCAGCGTCGAGGCGCTCGCCGCGATGGGCGTGCGCCGCATCAGCGTCGGCGGCTCGCTGGCGCGCGCGGCCTGGACCGGGTTCGCGCGCGCCGCGCAGGAGATCGCGAGCCGCGGCACCTTCACCGGCTTCGACGGGCTCATGACCAACGCCGAGCTCAACGCCTTCTTCGGCGCCGACCGCAAACGGAGACCCGCTTGAGCGGTGCGGCGCTCGGCTCCGGGACGTCGCTGCCGCTGATCCGCCACGCGCCTTTCGTGCTGCTGTGGGTGATCCGCCTCGGGTCCACCGTGGCGTATCACATGCTCGCGGTGGTGATCGGCTGGACGATCTACGACCTCACCGGCAGCGCCTTCGACCTCGGCCTGATCGGACTGATCCAGTTCGTGCCCGCGGTGGTGCTGACGCTGCTGATCGGCCACGTCGCCGACCGCTACGACAAGCGCGTCATCCTGCGCATCGCTCATGGCGCCCATGCGGCGTGCGCGCTCACGGTGCTGGCGGGTTTTGCATATGGCGGCCTGACGCGCGAATTGCTGCTCGGCGCGGTGTTCGTGATCGGCTGCGCGCGCGCCTTCGAGATTCCGACCGGGCATGCGCTGATGCCGGCGCTGGTGCCGGTCGCGATCCTGCCGCGCGCCACCGCGGCGTGGGCGTCCTCGAACCAGACCGCGACGATCTGCGGCCCGGCGCTCGGCGGCCTGCTGTACAGCGTCAGCCCGACCGCCACCTGCGCGGTCTGCACCATGCTGTTCACGGTGTCCGCGGCGCTGACGCTGCTGGTGCGGTTCGACCGGCCGCCGGCGAGCCGCGAGCCGCCGACTTTGCGCTCCGTGCTCGCCGGCTTCCACTTCATCCGCGAGCGGCCGCGGCTCCTCGGCGTCGTCACCCTCGATCTGTTCGTGGTGCTGCTCGGCGGCGTCACCGCGCTGCTGCCGGTGTTTGCGCGCGACATCCTGCACGAGGGACCGTTCGGGCTCGGCCTGCTGCGCTCGGCGCCCGCGGTCGGGGCGCTGACCACCATGCTGTGGCTGACGCGCCGCCCGATCGAGCGGCGCATCGGACCGGCGATGTTCGCCGTGGTGGCGCTCTACGGCGCCGCCACGGTGGTGTTCGCGCTGTCGACCTCGTTCGCGCTGTCGCTGGCGGCGCTCGCCGTGCTCGGCGCCTCCGACGCGGTCAGCGTGGTGCTGCGCTTCACGCTGGTGCAGATCGAGACGCCCGACGCCATGCGCGGCCGGGTCAGCGCCATCAACGCGCTGTTCACCGGGACCTCGAACACGCTGGGCGAGTTCGAGTCCGGGGCGGTGGCGGCCTGGCTCGGCGCGGTGCCCTCGGTGCTGATCGGCGGCATCGGCGCGATCCTGATCGCCCTCACCTGGATGCGATTGTTCCCCGACCTGCGCAAGGTCGACCGCTTCGAGCCGGCGGAGAGCTGAGCCGTGCCGCCGGTCAATCCGCTTGCGCGGCGCGCCGCGATCCTTACATTGGCGCCATGACCTATATCGACGCGGCGGTTGCGCCGCTGCGCAAGACCGGCCAGATCAAGCTGCACGGCCCCGACGCCTTCGCCGGCATGCGCGCGGCCGGACAATTGACCGCGCGCTGCCTCGACATGCTGGCGGCCGAGGTCAGGCCCGGCGTCTCGACCGAGCGGATCAACCAGCTCGTCCACGACTTCGCGATGGACCACAAGGCGCTGCCGGCGACGCTGATGTATCGCGGCTATCGCAAGTCGACCTGCACCTCGCTCAACCACGTCGTCTGCCACGGCATCCCCAACGACAAGCCGATGAAGGAAGGCGACATCGTCAATATCGACGTGACGCTGATCCTCGACGGCTGGCATGGCGATTCCAGCCGGATGTACGCGGTCGGCGCGATCCCGCGCCGCGCCGAGCGGCTGATCGACGTCACCTACGAATCGATGATGCGCGGCATCGCGGTGATCAAGCCCGGCGCCACCACCGGCGACATCGGCCACGCCATCCAGAGCTTCGTCGAGGCGCAGCAGATGAGCGTGGTGCGCGATTTCTGCGGCCACGGCCTCGGCCGGCTGTTCCACGACGAGCCCAACATCGTCCATGTCGGCCGCCCCGGCGAAGGCGTGGTGCTCAAGCCCGGCATGTTCTTCACCGTGGAGCCGATGATCAATCTCGGCCGGCCGCACGTCAAGGTGCTGTCCGACGGCTGGACCGCGGTGACGCGCGACCGCTCGCTGTCGGCGCAGTTCGAGCACACCGTGGCGGTGACCGAGACCGGCGTCGAGATCTTCACGCTGTCGCCGAACGGCCACGAGAAGCCGCCCTATCCGGCGTGACGCACCCGCGCGTCGCCCTGTCACGAAAAAGCGAACGCCGGCGTCAACTTCCGTTTGCAAAAAGTCCGCGTTCCGTCATGCTGTGAGCGGCGGTCGGCATGGGGCGCAGCAACCAGACAGCGGGCAACGAGGATGGCCGCGGCTTCGCGGACGCCGCGCCGCATTACCGCGGTCACCGCGAGCGGCTGCGCACCCGCTTCCGCGAGGCCGGCGCGGACGCGATCAGCGACTACGAGCTGCTCGAGCTGGTGCTGTTCCGCGCCATCCCGCAGCGCGACGTCAAGCCGCTGGCCAAGGAGCTGGTCGCCCGGTTCGGCTCGTTCGCCGAGGTGATCGCCGCGCCGGTGGAGCGGCTGCGCGAGGTCAAGGGCCTCGGCGAGGCGGCGATCACCGAGTTCAAGATCGTGCAAGCGGCGGCGGGGCGGCTCGCGCGCGGCCAGGTGAAGAAGCGCGCGGTGCTGTCGTCATGGTCGAGCGTGCTCGACTATGTGCGCACCGCGCAGGCCTTCGCCGAGAAGGAGCAGCTCCGCGTGCTGTTCCTCGACAAGCGCAACCAGCTCATCGCCGACGAGGTGCAGCAGACCGGCACCGTCGACCACACCCCGGTCTATCCGCGCGAGGTGGTCAAGCGCGCGCTGGAGCTGTCCGCGACCGCTCTGATTTTGGTGCACAACCATCCGAGCGGCGATCCGACCCCGAGCCGCGCCGACATCCAGATGACGCAGTCGATCGTCGAGATCGCCAAGTCGCTCGGCATCGCCGTGCACGACCACATCATCGTCGGCAAGGACGGCCATGTCAGCTTCAAGGGCCTGCGGCTGATCTGACGCGGCGCAGCGGCGGTCAGCGCCCGAGATAGGACGCCAGCACGTTGCGGTCGTTGATCAGCCGAGGCGCGTCGCCGGAGAACACGATCTCGCCGTCCTTGAGGATGTGCGCGGTGCTCGCCACCGCCGCGGCGACGCCGACATTCTGCTCGACGATCAGGATCGTCAGGCCGCGCTCGCGGTGCAGGAGCTTGATGGTGTCGATCATCGACTGCACCACGACCGGCGACAGTCCGACCGACGGCTCGTCCATCAGCAGGAGCTGCGGCCGCGCCATCAGCGCGCGGCCGATCGCGACCTGCTGCTGCTCGCCGCCGGACAGCGCGCCGGCCAGCGCATGGCGCTTCTCGCCGAGGCGGGGAAACAGCGTGAATACTTCGTCGATGTCGCGGCGGATCGCCGCGCCGCCGCGCCGCGTCGCCGCGCCCATCTCGAGATTGTCGCGCACCGTCATCGAGGCGAACACTTCGCGGCCCTGCGGCACCTGGATCATGCCGGCGCGCACCACCTCGTGCGCGCCGCAGCCGGCGATGTCCCGGCCGAGGAAGCGCACCGCGCCGCTGCGCGGCGCGATCATGCCAGAGACGGTGTTGAGCACCGTGGTCTTGCCGGAGCCGTTGCCGCCGAGCAGCGCGACGATGGCATTCTTCGGCACCGAGAACGACACCCGCCGCAGCACCTCGGTAACGCCGTACCAGACATTGATGTTGTCGACCTCGAGCATCAATGCGCCATGTCCTGCTTGCCGAGATAGGCCTCGACCACCGCCTGGTTGTCGCGCACCTGCGCCGGCAGCCCCTCGGCGATCTTGCGGCCGGAATTGAGCACGACGATGTGGTCGGCGACGCCCATCACCAGCCGGATGACGTGCTCGATCATGATCAGCGTGACGCCGCGCTCGTCGCGAATGCGCCGCAGCAGGGCGTCGAGCTCGTCGACGCGATTGATCGACAGGCCGACCGCCGGTTCGTCGAGCAGCACGATCTTCGGCTCGAAGATCAGCGTGCGCGCGATCTCGATGATGCGCTGCTGGCCGAACGACAGCGCGTCGCCCGGCCGGTCGGCGAAATGCGCGAAGCCGACGAAGTCGAGCGTCGCCATCGCCCGCTCGCGCATCTCCTCCTCCTCGAGCCGCATCGCCCGGCTGCGCAGCATGGTCGACAGCAGGCCTTGCTTCGCCATCAGGTGCATGCCGGTCATCAGGTTCTCCAGCACGGTCATGCCGGGGAAGAGCTGCGAGGACTGGAAGGTGCGGCGCACGCCGGCAGCGGCGATCTGGTCCGGCCGCAGCCCGATCAGCGGGCGGCCGTCGAGCATCACGGTGCCGCCGGAGACCGGCAGCAGGCCGCAGATGGCGTTGAGCAGCGTGGTCTTGCCGGCGCCGTTCGGACCGATGATGCCGATGATCCTGCCCGGCGGGAACGCGATCGACACCTCGCTCAGGGCGCGCACGCCGCCGAAGGTGACCGACAGGTCGCGGATGTCGAGCGCGGCGCTCATGCCGTCCGCTCCCCGGCCGCGGCGGCCGGCGCCTCCGCCGCGCGGGCCTCGTCGCCGGCGGCATGCAGCTTCTCGCGCCAGCCAGGTCTCACCAGATGCACGAGATCGATCAGGCCGGTCGGCTTGAACAGCACGAACAGCGCGAGCAGCGCGCCGAACACGATCTCCATCGAGAATTTGAACTCGCGCACGATCTCCTGGATAACGACGATCAGCGTGCCGCCGAGCACCGAGCCGGCGATCGAGGCGGTGCCGCCGATCACGATCGCGGCGAGCTGCAGCACCATCTGGTGCAGGCCGAAGCTCTCCGGACCGACGAACGACAGCACCCCGGCATAGAGCACGCCGGCGACGCCGGCGTAGAAGCCGGACATCGCGAAGGCCAGCGCCTTGTAGCGCAGCAGGTTGACGCCGAGCGACTGCGCCGCGATCTCATGGTCGCGCAGCGCCACGAAAGCGCGGCCGATGCGGGACTGGATGGTGTTGCGCGCCAGCACCAGCAGCAGCACGCAGCAGATCCACGACAGGTAATACATGCCGTGATCGGAGCCGATCGGCAGCGGTGCGAAGTCGATCGCCTTGATGGTGAAGCCGCTGGCGCCGTAGGTGACGGAAATCCAGTGCATCATCACCCAGACGGTGCACTGCGCGAAAGCGAGCGTGGCGAGCGCGAGATAGATGCCGGACAGCCGCAGCGCCGGCAGCGCCAGCATGGTGCCGACCGCCATCGCCGCCAGCACGCCGGCCGGCGCGCCGAGCCAGAACGGCACGCCGAAATGCTTCTGCAGCAGGCCGACGCCGTAGGCGCCGATGCCGAACATCGCGGCATTGGCGAAGGCGAGCTGGCCGGCATAGCCGACCAGGATGTTGAGCCCGAGCGCGAGGATGATGTGGATCAGGACCAGCGTCGCGATATAGAGATAGTATTGATTGAGACCGCTGAGCGGCACCAGCAACAGCAGCGCGAACAGCACCACCGCGGCGGCGCGCATCGACAGCAGCTTCGACGCCATCACACCCTCCGCGCCACCTTGGTACCGAACAGGCCGTTCGGGATGAAGATCAGCACCAGCACGATGACGACGAAGGCCGCGACCTCCTGCAGCCCGGTCTCGATATAGCCGGCCGCCATCTGCTCGGCGACGCCGAGGATCAGGCCGCCGACGATGGCGCCGGCGATGCTGCTGAGCCCGCCGAGCACGGCGGCAGCGAATCCCTTGATGAACAGCGCGAAGCCCATGTCGGGATTGAGCAGCGTCAGCGGCGCCATCAGCACCGCGGAGATCGCCGCCACCGCCGCGCCGACGCCGAAGGTGTACATGTAGACGCGGTCGATCCGCAGCCCGACCAGCCGCGCCGCCTTGGCGTTGTCGGCGGTCGCCTGCATGAACTTTCCGGCGCGGGTATAGCGCAGCAGCAGCAGCAACACCGCCATCACCAGCAGCGCCGCCACCAGCACCACGAGCTGCTGCGACATGATCATGATGCCGGCGAACTGCATCGGCTCGGGCGACACCAGCGGTGGAAAGGTCAGGTAGTCGCCCTTGCCGCCCCACACGTCGCGCGCCGCGCCCTTGAGCACGAACGACAGCCCGATCATTACCAGCAGGATCGGGTTGGGATCGCGCAGCGCCATCAGCGGCTTGAACGCGTAGCGGTACATCACGATGCTGAGCACGAAGGCGCCGAGCACCGCCAGCGCCAGCGCCGAGAGATAGGACAGCCCGAAGGTGACATGCGCCGACCAGGCCATGAAGCCGGCGAGCATGAACATCTCGCCATGGGCGAAGTTCACGACATTGGTGGCGCGGTAGACGACGACGATGCCGAGCGCGACGAGCGCGTAGATCGCCCCGGTCGTCAGACCCGTCGCGAACAGATAGCTAAAATACATCATCGTTGCCGATCATCGGCGCGCCGCGACGACCGGCGGCAACGTCGTGCCGCCGCCGGTCCTCGCCTGCGACCTCACTGGATTTCGACGAGCTTGTCGTTCTTCCAGGCGAACCAGCCCGGATTCTGGTTGCACTGGTGGCTGGTCGGCGCGTTGCAGGTGATCGGCCCGAAATAGGCTTCGGACTTGAAGTCCTTGAGCTTGCCGAGCTCGTTCAGGAACTTGGTCCGGGTCGGCTGCGGGCCGACGCGGTTGAGCACCTCGACCAGCACCAGCGCGCTGCCGAGCCCGTAGAAATTGAACGGCGACAGCTCGTCGTTCGGGAACAGCTTCTTGATGCGGTCATCCCAGGCCTTGAGCTTGGGATCGCTCGGATCGAAGCGCGTCGAGGAGATCGTGACGAAGTGGTCGAGCGCGCCGGGCAGGCCGACCTGGGCGCCGAACGCCTTGAGATCGCTGATCGTGCTGTTGCCGAGCCACATCGGATTGTAGCCGAGCTTCAGGGCGTCGCGCATCATCACCGCGGCCGGCTTCGGATAGAGCACCAGGATCACGGCGTCGGCGCCCGACGCCTTGAGCTTCAACGCCTGCGGCGTGGCGTCGACGGCATCGCCGGCGAGCTCCAGGTTCTCGACCAGCTTGACGTTCTTGTCCTCGAGATACTTCATCAGGGGCGTGTAGCGCGACATGCCCCAGGCGTCCTTCATCGCCACCAGGGCGATCTTCTTGGCACCCTTCTTGATCGCGAAATCGAGTTGCGCGCGGCTTTCCCCCGAGCCTGTGGTCTGGGTCGAGAAGATGTTCTTCGCCGGCGGATCGGTGATGCTGTCGGCGGTCGCCGAATTGAGGATGAAGGGGATGCCGGCCCGCTCGATCTCCGGCCGCGCCGCCACCGTCGAGTTGGAGCAGGCGCCGCCCATCAGCGCGAACACCTTGCTCTCGTAGGCGAGCTTCTTCACTGCCCCGATCGCGCCCTCGGCGCGGCAGCCGTCGTCCTCGCGCACCAGCACCAGCTTGCGGCCGTGCACGCCGCCGCTCTCGTTCACCTTGTCGAACACGGCTTCGGCGCCGTTCATCGAAATCTTGCCGTAGAGATAGGCCGGTCCGCCGAACGGACCGAACATGCCGATCCGGATTTCCTTGTCGGTAATTCCCTGCGTCTCCGCGTCCTGCGCGGCGGCAACGCCGGTCGTTGCCACTACGAGCAGACACGCTGCAAGGCCTCGGGCTGTGAATGTCATGACGACACCTCCTGGATGAACACGCCGTTGTTTTTTGTCCCGCGCGGCGCGTCGTGATGTCGGCACGGCGCGCCGGCGAAATGCTCTGCTTGACGGTCCTCGCCGCGCGGCCGCGCAGCGTCCGCAACGTGAAGTCGAAATTCCCAGGCCAACTTCGATCGCGCCGCGTTCGCCCTCCCCGCGGCGGCTGCGACGCGAACCACGAGATTATTATATGTATGCTAATGATCAAACCGTGATAAAGTCAACGCGCAGCAAAATGGATCGTGCTGCGGCATGATTGTCCTGACGCGGTTGCCCTTGCGAATGATCGGCGCGGATCGTTGCGGCTCTTCCTTCTCCGGTCGGCCGGAGACCATGCCGTGACCGGCGAGGTGGAGCGGCACGACGGCATCGGCGCCAGTGTCCTGCGCAAGGAGGACGACCGCTTCCTGCGCGGCCGCGGCTGCTACGTCGGCGATATCGCGATGCCGGGCCTGCGCGAGGTCGCCTTCGTCCGCAGCCCGGTCGCGCATGCCGCGATCCGCGCCATCCACAAGCCGGCGGGCGCGGAAGCGGCGGTCTTCACCCGCCAGGATCTCGCCGGCGTCCGCTCGGTCCAGGCCAATCTGAAGCTCCCCGGCTTCAAGCCGTCCGACTATCCGCCGCTCGCCGAGGGCAAGGTGCGTTTCGTCGGCGAGGCGGTGGCGCTGTGCGTCGCCGCGACGCGGGCGCAAGCCGAAGACCTCGCCGAGCGGGTCGTGCTCGACCTCGACGAGCTGCCCGCGGTCGTCGATGCGCTCGCCGAGCGCGCGGCACCATCGGCGCTGCTGCACGAGAAGTGGCAGGACAACCTGTTCCTGAAGACCGAGTTCGACAAAGGCATCGCCGCGGTGGCGGCGAACGCGCCGGTCACGGTGACCCGGGAGTACCGCCTGGCGCGGCAGGTGATGAACCCGCTCGAGGGCAAGGCGGTGCTGGCGCACTGGGACGACCGCGTGGACCAGCTCGTCGTCCATACCTCGACCCAGGTGCCGCACATGATCCGCACCGCGGTCGCCGAGCATCTCGGCATCGAGCAGCGGCGCGTGCGCGTGATCACGCCCGACGTCGGCGGCGGCTTCGGCTACAAATGCGTGCTGCAGCCGGAGGAGCTGTGCATCGCCTGGCTGGCGCTGACGTTCAAAAAGCCGTTCCGCTGGATCGAGGACCGCCGCGAGCATCTGATCTCCGGCGCCAACTGCCGCGAGCATCATTACCGGGTCACCGCCTATGCCGACCGGCAAGGCAAGCTGCTCGGCCTCGATGCCGAGATCACCGTCGACGCCGGCGCCTATTCGATCTGGCCGTTCACCGCCTGCCTCGAGGCCACGATGGCCGGCCGCCACCTGCCCGGCCCGTATGTCGTTCCCGCCTATCGGGCGCGCACCTTCAGCGTCGCCACCAACAAGCCGCCGATCGTGCCCTATCGCGGCGTCGCCCGCACCGGCATCTCCTTCGCGATGGAGCTGACGATCGACGCCGTCGCGCGCGCGGTCGGCCGCGAGCCGTGGCAGGTGCGGCGCGAGAACCTGGTGCCGGAATCGGCGATGCCGTACACCAGCGTCGCCGGCAACCTCTATGACAGCGGCAACTACCAGAAGAGCCTCGACCTCGCGGTCGGCGACATCGACGTGCCGGCCGTGCGCGCCCGCCAGGCCCGCGCCGCGACGAGCAACCGGCTGATCGGCGTCGGCTTCGCCAACTATATCGAGATGACGGCGCACGGCACCGCGCTGTTCGCGGCCGCCGGCTATCCGTTCACGCCCGGCTTCGAGCAGGCGGCGGTGCGCTTCACGCCGGACGGCGGGCTCGAGGTGCGCGTCGGCGTGCATTCGCACGGCCAGGGCATGGAGACCTCGCTGGCGCAGATCGCGCACGAGGAGCTCGGCGTGCCGATCGCCGACATCGCCGTGGTTCACGGCGACACCGCGCTGACGCCGTTCTCCACCGGCACCTATGCGTCGCGCTCGATCACCATGGCGGGCGGCGCCGTGGTGCAGGCCTGCCGCAGGCTGAAGGAGCGGCTGACGGTGATCGCCGCGCATCTCCTGCAATGCGCGCCGGCCGAGGTGACGCTGCGCGGCGGCGTGTTCTACGGCACCTCCGGCGACATTCCGGTGCGCGAGGTCGCGATCACCTGGTACATGTATCCGCAGCGCCTGCCGGCCGGTATCGACGGCGGCGGCCTCGAGGTGACGGCGGGGTTCAAGCCGAAGGTCGACAGCGGCCAGTACAGCTACGGCACGCATGCCGCCGTGGTGGAGGTCGACATCGATCTCGGCACCGTGACGATTCTGGACTATGTGATCGCGGAGGACTGCGGCCGGCGCGTCAATCCGATGATCGTCGCCGGCCAGACGCTCGGCGGCGCGGCGCAGGGCATCGGCACCGCGATGCTGGAGGAGATGCCGTTCGACGCCAACGGCCAGCCGCTGGCCTCGACGCTCGCCGATTACATGCTGCCGAGCGCGACCGACGTTCCGCCGATCCGCATGCATCATATCGAGACGCCGTCGCCCAACACCGAATACGGCATCAAGGGCGTCGGCGAAGGCGGGGCGATCCCGCCGCCGGCGGCGATCTTCAACGCGGTCAACGACGCGCTGCGCCCGCTCGGCGCCGAGCTCACGGAGACGCCGCTGTCGCCGCGGCGGATCCTGCAGGCGCTCGCCGCGGCGCAGGCGCGCCGAACGGACACGGTCCCGGCATGAAGCCGGTGGCGTTCGATTATTGCCGTCCGCCGGACGTCGAGGCCGCCATCGCGGCGCTGCGCGGCGCCGGCGGCGCCGGCAAGCTCATCGCCGGCGGCCAGTCGCTCGGCCCGATGCTCAACCTGCGGCTGGCGCGGCCCGCGTTGCTGATCGACATTTCGGGCCTGCCGGAACTGCGCGAGATCCGCGACCTCGGCGCGCACTGGCGGATCGGCGCCGGGGTCACCCATGCCGAGCTGGAGGACGGCGGCACGCCGCTCGGCGCGCACGGCATGGTGCCGGAGGTGGCGCGGCAGATCGCCTATCGCGCGATCCGCAACCGCGGCACGGTCGGCGGCTCGCTCGCCCATGCCGATCCGGCGGCGGACTGGCCGCTGGCGCTGGCCGCCTGCAATGCCGTGCTCGCGGTGCATGGTCCGCGCGGCAGCCGCGAGATCGCCGCCGCCGAGCTGATGATCACCGCCTTCACCACGGTGCTGGAGGACGACGAGATCATCGTCGCGATCGATCTGCCGAAGCCGCGACCGGCGTCGCGCTGGGGCTATTTCAAGCTGTGCCGCAAGGTCGGAGAGTTTCCCGTGGCCAGCGCCGCGGTGGTGCGCGACGGCGAGGCGAGCCGCGTCTTTCTCGGCGCGCTGGCCGACCGGCCGCGTCCGCTGCCCGGCCTCGCCCGCCGGATCGCGCAGGAGGCGGCGCCGATCGACGGCGCGGCGCTGCTGCAGGCGGTCGCCGAGGCGGCGCCGGAGATCGACGACATCGACCGGCGCATCTACGCGGCGTGCCTCGCCCGCGCGCTCGACCAGGCGATGCGGCCATGACCGCGCTGACGCTCACCGTCAACGGCGACCGCGTCGCGGCCGATGTCGAGCCGCGCACCAGCCTCGCCGATTTCCTGCGCGGCAGCTGCGGCCTGACCGGCACGCATCTCGGCTGCGAGCACGGCGTGTGCGGCGCCTGCACAGTGATGATCGACGGCAAGCCGATGCGCTCGTGCATCGCCTATGCGGTGCAGATGCAGGACCGCGACATCCGCACCATCGAAAGCTTCGACGACGATGCGGTGATGGCGGCGCTGCGCGCCGAGTTCTCCAAGCAGCACGCGCTGCAATGCGGCTTCTGCACGCCCGGCATGCTGATCACCGCGCGCGACATCGTCACCCGGCTCGGCAATCCCGGCGAGGCGCGAGTGCGCGAGGAGCTTGCCGGCAATCTGTGCCGCTGCACCGGCTATGCCGGCATCGTGCAGGCGACGCAGAATGTCGGCGACACGATGGCGCTGCGCCCGCCGGCGGCAAAGCCTGAGCCGCCGCCAATGCCGATGCCGCCGCCCGCCGCGGTCGCCCTTCCTGTCGCGCCGCGGGCCGGTGAGGCGCCCGCTCCTGCGCCGCGGCCGGCGACGGATGGCGGCGGCACCGCCATCACCCAGAGCGTGGTCATCCCCGTCGCCATCGAGCGGCTGTGGTCGTTCTTCCGCGACCTGCCGGCGGTGGCGTCCTGCATTCCCGGCGCGGTGCTGACCCGCGCCGACGACGAGACCTGGGAAGGCGGCTTCGAGATCAAGATGGGGCCGATCCGCGCCCGCATGAACGGCGCCGGCAGCTATGTGCTGCACGACGCCGACAAGCACGGCGTGCTGCAAGGCTCCGGCGTCGATGCGCTGTCGGGATCGCGCGTCAGCGGCACGCTGGATGTCCGGCTCGCCGCCGCCGATGCGCAGGCGACGACGATGACGCTGACGCTCACCTTCGCGCTGCAGGGCCTGCTGGCGCAGTTCTCCCGCTCGACCATCGCCAATGAATTCGTCGCCCTGGTGGTGCGGGAGTTCGCCGGCAACGTCGCCGCGCGGCTCGGCGCCGGCGGGCGCGCGGCGGCGCCTGCCTCGCAATTGAGCGTGCTGCGGCTGATGCGCTGGTGGATCGTCTCGACCGCGCGCGCGCTGTTCCGCCGCCGGCGGTGATCCCGCCGCCGGCTACGGCCGTTGCAGCGCGATCGGATTGGCGCCCTCCGGCACCCGCTTGAAATTGGCGGCGTCGACCTCTTCGAAGCGCCACGGCGCGCCGCGCGCCGGCGCCAGCAGCAACTCGCCCTGCTCCATGGTCCAGCTCGTGAAGCCCTGCTGCGCGATCGCCGGATCGCAGCCCGGCCGCAGCCGCACCGGATAGCGTCCGTCGGCAGCGTTGCTATCGAGCGTGAGCGTGCAGACCGGCACGCCGGCGCGCGTCACCACCCAGTCGCCGAACATGTCGTCGGCCGACCGCGGCGGCGGCCCCGCCGAGCCGGGCGCCTGCAGGAAGAGGAGGCCGACGCCCGGCGTCGGCGCCTCGAACACTCCGGTCTCGACCTCGCCGAACTCGATCAGCGTCTTGCCGTTGCGGTCGATCAGCCGCAGCAGGTCGTTGTCGGCGAAGCGCCAGGCCGCGATGTCCTTGACGATCGGGAACAGATCGCCGCAGGCGCTGTCGAACTCGACCTTGAAGCCGGGCCCGGCGCGCTCGCTCTTGAACACGACGTCGCAGACCCGGTCGCGGTCGGCGTTGGAGAACTCCCACGGCGCGCCGACGAGCCGCGCGGCGTCGCTGCCCGACAGCGACTCCGGATTCTGCGCCGAGGCGGCGGCGACAAGCGCGCCGACGAGCAGCGCAGCGCCGCAGACGGAGCGGCCATGCCGGCAGCCGTGAGCACCCTTCCGCCGCATCGATCCTTCCTACCCTGCTCGTCCGGCCGGACGTTAGCCCTGATCTCGCCGCGGCGGCAACTCGCTTGCGGCTATTCCGGCGGCGGCGCCGAGGGAACCGGCTTGCCCCGCACCCGCTCGCGATGCAGCAGGTAGAGCCCGGAACCGACCACGACCGCGGCGCCGGCCAGCGTCCACGACGACGGCAGGTCGTCGAACACCGCATAGCCGATCGCCACCACCCAGATGAGCTGGGTGTACATGAACGGCGCCAGCGCCGACGGCGGCGCCAGCAGATGCGCCATGATCAGAAAATAATGGCCGATGGTGCCGAGCGCGCCGACCAGCACCATCAGCGCGACGATCGCCAAGCTTTGCGGCGCGGTCCAGACGAACGGCACCACCGCGCTCATCACCACGACGCCGACGATGTTGGAATAGAACAGCGTGGTCTCGCTCGAATCGAAGCGCGACACCACGCGCGTGGCGATGAAATAGAATCCGTAGCAGAACACCGCCGCCACGCACCACAGCGCCGCGGGATGGATGCCGCCGAAGCCCGGCCGCGTCACCAGCAGCACGCCGCAGAAGCCGGCGCTGATCGCCAGCCAGCGACGCCAGCCGACCCATTCGCCGAGCAGCGGGCCGGACAGCACCGCGACCAGGAACGGCGTGGCGAAGCCGATCGCGGTGGTCTGGTCGAGCTGGAGATATTTGACGCCGAGGAAGTTGAACAGCGTCGAGCCCAGCATCAGCATCGAGCGCAGGATCTGCAGCCCCGGCCGCGCCGTGCGCATCAGTCCCGGCCGCGACAGCGGATTGGACAGGATCAGCGCCAGCGCGAAGCCCGAGAGATAGCGCGCCCAGGTGGTCTGCAGCGGGTCCATATACTGGTTGAGATATTTCGCCGTGGCGTCGAGGCAGGCGAACATGGCGAAGCTCACGCAGATCAGCGCGATGCCCTTGAGCCGGCCGCGGCGCTGCTGGGTGCTGTCGGTCAAGGCACGGACGTCCCGATGCCCGCCTCACTGTCCGTCCGGCGCTGCGCTCTCATGCCAGTGCCGTAGCACGACATGAGACAGCCACGACAGCACAAAGAAGATGGCGATGCCGGCCAGCGACAGCAGCAGCAGCGCGGCGAACATGCGCGGGATGTTGAGCCGGTAGCCGGCCTCGACGATGCGGTAGGCGAGCCCGGAGCCGGCGCCGGCCGAACCGGCGGCGATCTCCGCCACCACCGCGCCGATCAGCGACAGCCCGCCGGCGATCCGCAGCCCGGCGAGGATGTGCGGCAGCGCCGCCGGCAGCTTCAGCCGCAGCAGCACCTGCAGCCGCGAGGCGCGATAGAGCTGGAACAGCGCGGCGAGATTGCGGTCCACCGAATTGAGCCCGAGCGTGGTGTTGGCGAGCACCGGGAAGAACGCCACCAGCCAGGCGCAGGCCAGCACCGCCGCCTGCTGCGGCAGATAGATCAGCAGCAGCGGCGCGATCGCGATGATCGGCGTCACCTGCAGGATCACGGCATAGGGATAGAGCGCATATTCCAGCGCGCGCGACTGATTGAGCAGCACCGCGAGCGCAATGCCGCCGACGGCGGCGAGCGCGAAGCCTTCCGCGGTGGTGACGAGCGTCGCGAGCAGCGCACCGCCGAGCAGCGGGGCATCCGCGACCAGCGTCGCCGCCACCAGCCCCGGCGACGGCAGCACATAGGGCGGCAGCGCCAGCAGCCGCACGGCGAGGTCCCAGAGCAGCAGGCCGAGCGCCAGCGCCGCGCCCGGCAGCATCAGACGCAGCACGCGTTCGCGCAGCGTCCCGGCTATCATGCTGGCGCTCCCGCATCGCTCGCCGCGTGCAGCGCCTGCGACACGCGCCGGCACAGCGCGGCATAGTCCGCCGAGGTGCGGAACAGCTCGCCGCGCGGCAGCGGGGCGTCGATCGCGATCTCGGCGACGATGCGGCCCGGCCGCGCCCGCATCACCAGCACGCGCTGCGACAGATAGACCGATTCGAACACCGAATGGGTGACGAACACCACGGTCTGCCCGAGCGCTTGCCACAGCGCCAGCAGATCGTCGTTGAGCCGGAACCGGGTGATCTCGTCGAGCGCGGCGAACGGCTCGTCCATCAGCAGCAGCGCCGGCGCGGTGACAAGCGCCCGCGCGATCGACACCCGCATCTGCATGCCGCCCGACAATTGCCGCGGATAGGCGCGCGCGAAATCCGACAGGCCGACCCGCGCCAGCATCGCCTCGACGCGCGACGCGATCTCGGCCGCGGGCAGCCGCCGCAGCGTCAGCGGCAACGCCACATTGGCGGCGACCGTGGCCCACGGCATCAGCGTCGGCTCCTGGAACACGAAGCCGACATCGGGCACGCCGGATTGCGGTTGCGGCCGCACCACGCGGCCGCGCGACGGCTCGCTCAGCCCGGCGACGATCCGCAGCGCGGTGGACTTGCCGCAGCCGGAGGGGCCGAGCAGCGTCACGAACTGGCCCGGCTGCACCGCCAGGTCGAAGCCCTCGAGCGCGACCAGCTCGCCGAAGGTCTTGGCGACGCCCTGCAAGGCGATGACGGGCTCGGCGCGATCCATCGGCACAGGAAACAGGAGCGGATGCACCGGGACAAGTCCGGCTTTCGTCTTCTCCGCATCTGAGACGTCGCGTCAGCGCCGCCGCAGGTCGATGCCGATGCCCTTGTTGACGAATTGCAGGGTATAGGCGCGCCGGTAGTCGAGCGTGGGCTTGACCACGCCAGCGCGCACCATGGAATCGAAGAAGCCTTTCATGCGCGCATCGGTCATGGCGCCGAGGCCGAGCGTTTCGGTGTCGCCGGAATCGACGATGCCATATTCCTTCATCCTGGCGATCGAATAAGCGAGCAGGTCGTCGGTCATCTCCGGATTGAGCGACTTGATGAGGGCATTGCCCGGCCTGCTGTCGCCGTAGAGATAGGTCGCCCAGCCGATCATCGAGGCATCGACGAAGCGCTGCACCAGGTCGGGCCGCTTCTCGACCAGGTCGCGGCGGGTCTCGATCAGGGTCGAATAGGCGCTGAAGCCGTAGTCGGCGAGCAGGAACACCTTGGGCTTGAAGCCGGCGATCCTCTCGATCGCATAGGGCTCGGAGGTGACATAGCCCTGCATCGCGCTGCGCTTGTCGGCGAGGAACGGCTGGGCATTGAAGGTGTAGGGCTTCACCTTGCGCTCGTCGAAGCCGTAATCGGCCTTGAGCCACTGGAAGTAGGTCGGCATGCCCTCCTTGGACACGAACAAGGTAAGCGTCTTGAGGTCCTCGAATTTGTCGATGCCCTGGTCCGGATGCGCGATCAGGACCTGCGGCTCCTTCTGGAACGAGGCCGCCACCGCCACGGTGGGAATGCCGTTCTCGACCGCGTCGAACGACTGCAGCGTGTTGGCGCTCATGTAGAAGTCGAGCCGGCCGGCGGGCAGCAGCAGCCGGTTGTTGACGTTGGGTCCGCCCGGCACGATGGTGACGTCGAGCCCGTAGCGGCGATAGGTGCCGTCGGCCAGCGCCTGATAGAAACCGCCGTGCTCGGCCTCCGCGACCCAGTTGGTGCCGAACGACACCTTGTCGAGCGGCTGCGCCGAAGCGGACGCCAACGCCGCCAGCATGGCCGCGAGCGCGAAGGCGCCGCGCCGCATCACGGCTGCGCTCCGGCGGCGTAAAGCGGCTTCTCGAGCTGCACCGCGCCGCGCCGGGCGATGCCGGGGCGGTCGGCGAAGCCCGCCTTGCGGCAATGCACCAGCGCCGCGGCGCTGCCATCGGCGGCGGCGAACCGCATCACCTTGCAGCGGCGCTTGCGCGCGGCGGTTTCCGCCGCCGCGATCAGGATCTCGCCGACCGCGGGACAGTCCTGCGGCGACACCGCCAGCGCATAGAGCCGCGCGATCGGGCAGCGCGGGCGGAACAGCACCAGCGCGTAGCCGGCGATCGCCTTGCTGCGCGCGGCGATCAGCATGACCGCGCCGGTGCCGGCCAGGAACCGCTTGAAGCTGCGGCGCGACAGCCCGTCGGCGCCGTTGACGCGCTGGTCGAGCGTGAGCAGATCGGGCAGGTCCTGCGCGCGGGCGGCACGAATCTGCAAGGCGCTGGGGCGGGGGCTCGGCATCGGTCCATTCGATGGCGGGGGGACGGCACTTAAAGACGGCCCGGCATCGCGACGCAAGGGCGGCGGAGTCGAAGGCAAAACCGGCCTCCCCGGCTTTCCGCGGTCATGGCGACCAAATGGTATGCGCCGCCGCTGCAATTCGAGCGGACGCGGCGTCATTGTGCAGCCCTGCCGGAGGCCGCGGCCTCCACGCTCATCGCCAGCACGCGCGCGACGTGCAGCGCCGCGCGGCCGGCGCCGTCATGGATCTGATGCCGGCACGAGGTGCCGTCGGCGACCACCAGCGTGTCCGCTGCGGCCTTGCGCACCGCCGGCAGCAGCGACAGCTCGCCCATCGCCAGCGACACGTCGATGGTCTCGGCGTGATAGCCAAAGGCGCCGGCCATGCCGCAGCAGCTCGAGTCCACGGTCTCGACCGCGAGGCCCGGCACCAGCCGCAGCACGGTCTCGACCGCGCCCATCGCCGCGAACGCTTTCTGGTGACAGTGGCCGTGCAGCAGCGCCGCATCGGCGACCCGGCCGAGCGGCAAAGCGAGCCGGCCGGCCTTGTGCTCGCGGGCCAGGAACTCTTCCAGCAGCAGCGACTGCTCCGCGAGCCCGCGCGCGCGATCGGACTTCACCAGCACCGGCCATTCGTCGCGAAAGGTCAGGAGACAGCTCGGCTCGAGTCCGAGCACCGGCACGCCGCGCATGATGAAGGGCTCGAGCGCCGCGAGCGTGCGCTCCGCTTCGCGCCGCGCCTCGTCCACCCTGCCGACCGACAGAAAGGTGCGGCCGCAGCACAGCGGCCGCCGCCCGCGCGTCGGCCGCGCCAGGTGCACGCGGTAGCCGCCCGCGGCCAGCACTGTCAGCGCCGCGTCGATGGTCTCGCGCTCGAAATAGCGGTTGAAGGTGTCGGCGAACAGCACGACCTCCGCCGCGTCATCGCCGCGCGCTTCCTCACCCCTCCCCGGCAAACGGGATGGGGAGTCCCGAAACACGTCGCGCCGCCAGCGCGGCAGGCTGCGCCGCGCCGAGAAGCCGGCGATGCGCTCGGACAGCGTCCGCAGCAGCGGCACCCGGTCGCGCAGATTGAGGAGCTCCGGCAGCAGCGCGGCGTAGCGCGCATAGCGCGGCAGATAGCCCACCAGCCGCTCGTGCAGCGACAGGCCGTATTTCGCCGCGCGCGCGGCATTGACCTCGATCTTCATGCGCGCCATGTCGACGCCGGTCGGGCATTCGCGCCGGCACGCCTTGCACGACACGCACAGCTTCAGCGTCTCCGCCATCTCCTCGGAGGTCAGCGCGTCGGGGCCGAGCTGTCCGGTGACGGCGAGCCGCAGCGTATTGGCGCGGCCGCGCGTCACGTCCTTCTCGTTGCGGGTGACGCGGTAGCTCGGGCACATCGCGCCGCCCTGCAGCTTGCGGCAGGCGCCGTTGTTGTTGCACATCTCGACCGCGCCCTGGAAACCGCCGCCGGCGCCGGGAAACGCCGACCAGTCGAGCGCGGTCTTGATGTCGAGGCCGCGATAGCCGGGCGGATAGCGGAACTTGCTGCGGTCGTCGAATTTCGGCGCGCGCACGATCTTGCCGGGATTGAACAGACCGGCCGGATCGAAACGGTCCTTCACCTCCTCGAAGGCGCGCACCAGCTTCGGCCCGAACATCATCTCGTGGAATTCCGAGCGCACGATGCCGTCGCCGTGCTCGCCGGAATGCGAGCCTTTGTACGCCTTCACCATGGCGAACGCCTCCTCGGCGATCGCGCGCATGGCCTTGACGTCCTTGTCGAGCCGCAGATTGAGCACCGGCCGCACGTGCAGGCAGCCGGAGCCGGCATGGGCGTACCAGGTGCCGCGGGTGCCGTGCTTCTCGAAGATCTGCGTCAGCCGCTCGGTGTATTCGGCGAGGTGCTCGAGCGGCACTGCGCAGTCCTCGACGAAGGAGACCGGCTTGCCCTCCTCCTTCATCGACATCATGATGTTGAGGCCGGAGGTGCGCAGGTCGGTGATCGCGGCCTGCAACGCGGGATCGAGCACGTCGACCACGCCGCCCCATTTCGTGTCGCTGCGGTCCCACCCGAAGCCGAGATCGCCCATGGTCTCGTGCAGCGCGGAGAGCCGGCGCAGGTTCTCCTCGTGGTCCTCCTCGCCGAACTCGACCAGCAGGATCGCGTCGGGCGCGCCGCGCACGAAGCGCTCCAGCGTCGGCCGGAACATGGCGATCTCGCGCGCCAGGCCGATCATGGTGCGGTCGATCAGCTCGACGCCGATCGGCTTCAGCCGCACCAGATGCTGGGCGGCGTCCATCGCCTGGTAGAACGTGCCGAAATGGCAGGCGCCGACCGCGCGCCGGCCCAGAAGCGGCGCGAGCTTGAGCTCGACGCGCTCGAAGAAGCCGAGCGTGCCCTCGCTGCCGGTCAGCACATGGGCGAGGTTGATGTCGTTCTTGCCCGGCACCAGCGCGTCGAGATTGTAGCCGCCGACGCGGCGCTGCACCTTGGGGAATTTCTCGGCGATCTCGCCCGCCTCGCGCGCGCCGATCGCCATCAGGTCGCGCGCCAGCGCGTGCTGCGCCGGATCGGCGGCGAGCGGCGACAAATCTGAGCCGATGCGGCCGAACCGGGCGCGCCGGCCATCGGCCAGCAGCGCCTCGATCGCGATGACGTTGTCGCGCATGGTGCCGTAGCGCAGCGAGCGCGCGCCGCAGGAATTGTTCGCCGCCATGCCGCCGATGGTGGCGCGCGAGGCGGTCGAGATGTCGACCGGAAACCACAGGCCGTGCGGCTTGAGCTGCCGGTTGAGCTCGTCGAGCACCAGGCCGGGCTCGACGGTGCAGCGCCGGTTCCCGACATCGAGATCGAGGATGCGCGTCAGGTGCCGCGAGCAATCGACGATCAACGTCTCGTTGACGGTCTGCCCGCATTGCGAGGTGCCGCCGCCGCGCGCGGTGACGCTGACGCCGTTCTCCTTGGCGATCTCTATCGCCTGTTCGGCTTCCTCTATCGTGCGCGGCACCACCACGCCGAGCGGCACGATCTGATAGTGCGAGGCGTCGGTGGCGTAGCGGCCGCGCGTGAAGCGGTCGAAGGCGATGCCGCCGCCGAGCTTCGCCCTCAGCCGCCGCTCCAAACCTGACGCTTCTCCTGGCGTTTTTACTGGCCTTACCGCCGTCACCGGCCGCTCCGCTTCACGCCCACCAGCCCGTGCCGCAACGGTGTGCCCACCCTGCCAAGGGACGCCGAAAATCGCTTGACCGCAATGTAGCATTCATAGTTCATCACCACCAAGCGTTGTGCCGGGTGCGATGATCGCGCCGGCCGCGGAAGCCATTTCCGCCGCACCGATCACGAGCCGCGTTCAGGAGCGAACAGTCCATGGTGAAGAATTCGTCGCGCGCCGTCGGGCGCCACGCATTGCACATTCCCGGCCCGACCCCGGTGCCGGACCGTGTCCTGCGCGCCATCGATCAGCCGATGATCGACCACCGTGGCCCCGAATTCGCCAAGGTCGCCAGGAAGGCGCTCGACGGCATCAAGACCATCTTCAAGACCACGAGCCCGGTCATCATCTACACCGCGACCGGCACCGGCGCGTGGGAGGCGGCGCTCGTCAACACGCTGTCGCCCGGCGACAAGGTGCTGATGGTGGAGACCGGCCAGTTCGGCACGCTGTGGAAGAAGATGGCGGAGAAGCTCGGCCTCAAGCCGGAGTTCATCGCCACCGACTGGCGCCACGGCGCCGACCCGAACCAGATCGAGCAGCATCTGCGCGCCGACAAGAACAGGGAGATCAAGGCGGTCTGCGTGCTGCACAACGAGACCTCGACCGGAACGCTGTCCGACATCGCCGCGATCCGCAAGGCGATCGACGCCGCCGGCCATCCGGCGCTGTTCATGGTCGACACCATCTCCTCGCTGGCCTCGACCGACTACCGCCACGACGAATGGGGCGTCGATGTCGCGGTCGGCGGCGCGCAGAAGGGCCTGATGATGCCGCCGGGCATGTCGTTCAACGCGCTGAGCGACAAGGCGCTCGCCGCCAGCAAGACCGCGACGCTGCCGAAGTCGTTCTTCGCCTGGGACGAGATGCTGGCCATGAACAAGTCCGGCTACTTCCCCTACACGCCGGCGACGCTGATGCTGCACGGCCTCAACGAAGGCATCGCGATGCTGCACGAGGAAGGGCTCGACAACGTGTTCGCGCGCCATCACCGGCTCGCCGAAGGCACCCGCCGCGCGGTGCGGCACTGGGGCCTCGAGATCATCTGCCAGGACCCGAAGTGCTACTCGCCGACCATCACAGCGATCCTGCTGCCGGACGGCCACGACGCCGACGCGTTCCGCGCGCTGGCGCTGGAGCAGTTCAACATCTCCTACGGCGCGAGCTTCGGCCGCTTCGCCGGCAAGATGTTCCGCATCGGGCATCTCGGCGACGTCAACGAGACCGCGATGATCGGCGCGCTCGGCGTCACCGAGCTCGCGCTGCAGATGGCCGGCGTGCCGATCAAGAAGGGCGGCGCGCAGGCGGCGATGGACTATTTCCTGTCGGAGATGAGCGGCAGCGCCCGAAAGGCGGCGGAGTAACCGTCAGCGCGCGCGACAAGCGGACGCCGCGGCGGCCGATGCTTGCGCGCGGCTTAACGCGATCGCCGCAATTCGAGCGGCCGGCTTAAGCCCGTTTGAGGCAGTGCTGCGCTTTGCTCGGTCGCCATGACCGCGCATGCCGCCCGCCATCCCCGCGCCGCCGGCGCCCCGACCGGAACCCTCGCCGGGATTCTGGTGATCGCGGCGCTGTTCGCCACGCTGCTGCTGGCGCTGATCGGAGCCGTGCTGCTGGCCGACGGCCGCACCGCCGTCACCGCGCCGCTGCACTACGGCAAGCGCGAGCGCGCGCCGGAGACGATCGGCCGCGCCTCGTTCCCGCTCGCGGACGGCAAGACCTGCCGCGAAATGGTGTTCGACCGGCACAACAACGACATCATCGACAGCGAGACCCGGCCATGCCGGGCGCCGCGCCTCAACGACGACAGCTGGGTCGACATGCTGCCGCTGGTGCCGCCGCGGCGCGCCACCAACGGCTTCACCTGGGGCCGGTGACACGCAGCGCCGGCAACCCGCCATCCCATTGGCGGCACGCGGCTTTTCCCCAAAGCCGATTTCAAAGCCGATTTCCATGCCCGGCGCTCCTGTCCTAGGATGAGAGGGGGCGCGCGGAGCACGTGGAGCGCAGGCAGGATGAAGCGGCAGCGGCCGGAGACAGCCGGAATCGTTCGACATTGCAACAGGCGCGGCAACAGGCGGGCCGGCGTGGCGGTGCTCGCGGCCGCCGCCGTGGCGGCGCTCGCGGCCTGCTCGGGCCTGCGCGAGCCGCCCAAGCCGGTGGACCCCAATGTGATGCCCACGAACTACAAGAGCGACATCCAGAAAGAGCTGCATCGCCGCCTGGTCGATCCGGTCGGCGTGCGCGACGCCTTCATCTCCGCCCCGGCGCTGAAGCAGATCGGCGGCGTCGAGCGCTACGTCTCGTGCGTGCGCTACACCGCCAAGGACGACACCGGCAACTACGCGCCGCCGAGCGAGCGCGCCGTCTATTTCTATGCCGGCGAGATCACCCAGATCACCGACGACGCCAAGGAGCTGTGCCGCGGCGCCGCCTACCAGCCATGGCCGGAGCTGACGCGGATGTGCAAGGAAGTGGTCTGCCCCGGCCGCTGAGGCGGGAGACGCGGGCCGCGCTCAGCGCATCACGAACGGGTTCGGCACTTCCTCGGCGGTCGAGATCCACACGCTCTTGGTCTGCAGATAGGCCCAGATCGCGTCCTGTCCGTTCTCGCGGCCGAGGCCGGAGCGCTTGTAGCCGCCGAACGGCGACATGTAGCTGACCGCGCGATAGGTGTTGACCCACACCGAGCCGGCCTGCAACGCCTCGCTGGCGCGCAGCGCGCGCTTGATGCTCGTGGTCCAGACGCCGGCGGCGAGCCCGTAAGGACTGTCGTTGGCGATGCCGATCGCCTCGGCGTCGTCCTTGAACGGGATGATGGACAGCACCGGGCCGAACACCTCCTCGCGCGCGATCCGCATCTGGTTGTTGACGCCGGAGAAGATCGTCGGCTCGATGAACCAGCCGCTGCCGCATTCCGGCCGCGTCGCCTTGGCGCCGCCGAGCGCCAGCTTGGCGCCTTCCTGCTTGGCGATGTCGATATAGCCGAGGATCTTCTCGAACTGCGGCCGCGTCGTGACCGGCCCGACCTGGGTCTGGGTATCCATCGGATTGCCCATGCGCGCGGTCGCGGCCATCGCCACCAGCTTGTCCACGAACACGTTATGGATCGACTGCTGCACCAGGAGCCGCGAGCCGGCGATGCAGGTCTGGCCGGTGGCGGCGAAGATCCCGGAGATCGCGCCCTTGACCGCGTCGTCGATGACGGCGTCCTCGAACACGATGTTCGGCGATTTGCCGCCGAGCTCCAGCGTCACGGATTTGAGGCCGCGCGCGGCGCTCTCATAGACCTTCTGGCCGCCGATCTCGCCGCCGGTGAACGCCACCTTGGCGACCTTGGGATGCGCCACCAGCGGCTCGCCGACATCCGGCCCGAAGCCGGTGACGACGTTGACGACGCCCTTGGGGAAGCCCGCCTCCTCGATCAGCTTGCAGAATTCGAGCATCGACACCGAGGTGTGCTCGGACGGCTTGACCACCACGGTGCAGCCGGCGGCGAGCGCCGGCGCGAGCTTCCACGACGTCAGCAGCAGCGGGGAATTCCACGGCGTGATCGCGGCGACGACGCCGACCGGCTCGTGGCGGGTGAAGTTGAAGGTGTCGGCCTTGTCGATCGGGATCACCGCGCCTTCGATCTTGTCGGCGAGCCCGCCGTAATAATAGTACCACTGCGGCAGGTAGCGCACCTGGCCGGCCATCTCCGCCAGGAGCTTGCCGTTGTCGCGCACCTCGAGCGCGGCGAGCTTGTCGGCATCGCGCGCGATCAGGTCGCCGAGCCGGCGCAGCAGCGCGCCGCGCTGGCTCGCCTTCATCGCCGGCCACGGACCGGAGGTGAAGGCCGCATGCGCGGCCGACACCGCCGCCTCGACATCGTCGGCGCCGCCGCGCGCCACCTCGGCCCACGGCTGGCCGGCGAACGGATCGTAGCTCTCGAACCATTCCCCGGAGCGGGCGGCGACCCAGTCGCCGTCGATGTACATGCGGTACTGCGGCAGTGCGGACATGACGAATTCCTTTCGGACGCGTTCCTTTTTTTTCGGCTCAGGCCGCGGTTTTAGTCCCGAGCAGCGCCTCGCGGAAGCGCAGCTTGAGCGCCGGACCGTCCCAGGTCGGCAGCACCAGCGGGTCTTTCTCGGCGGCGACCTTGAACACGGCGAGCACCGGGCCCGGCGCCGACCTCAGCATGGTGAAGGCGTCGCCGAGCCCGGCGGTCTCGCGCACCGTCACCGCCTTGGCGAAGCCCGACATCGTCGCGATGCCGGCGAGGTCGACGCCGGAGCCGGTGTGGGTGCGCTGCATGCCTGTCTCGCCGTAGTGCTCGTTGTCGATGACGCCGATCGCGAGATTGTGCGGCTTCTTCACCGCGACGGTGGCGATGGCGCCGAGCCCCATCAGGATCTCGCCGTCGCCCGTCAGCACCAGGACGCGGCGCTTCGGCTGCGCCAGAGCGAGGCCGAGGCCGACCGTGAGCGAGCTGCCCATGGCGCCCCACAGGTAGAAATTCAGCGGATGGTCGCCCGCCGCAGCGCAGTCATAGGTCGGCGAGCCCAGTCCGGTCACGACCAGCAGGTCGCCGCGGTCAGCGAGCAGGTCGGCGACGACGCGGCGGCGATTGAGCTTGTTTGTTTCCGACATCAGGTCAGTCCTTGAACAGTTTGGTACCGAGCATGCGTTGCGAGAGCAGGACCGCCGCGGTGAGGCCGCCGTTGAAGGCGATGCGGCCCGCGGCCTCGACCGCCGGCGCGGCGTCGGCGGGTTCGCGCACCTCATAGACGGTGGCGCCGGCAAGCCGCAGATTGTCGGCGGTGATCTGACCCATCGGCACCTGCCACGGATTGATCTCACCCCACTCGCCGCGCATCGTCACCAGCATCAGCAGCGGGAAGCCGCACACCTTCGCCAGCGAGAGCGTGTTGATGCAGTTGCCGACGCCGCTCGACTGCATCAGCAGCACGCCGCGCTCGCCGCCGAGCCAGGCGCCCGCGATCAGGCCGATGCCCTCCTCCTCGGTGGTCAGCACCGTGGTCTTCATGTGCGCGGCGTCGTGGCAGAGCCGGATCAGGCGGGAATGGCCGGCGTCCGGAACATAGGCGACGTGGCGGATATCGGCCTCCTGCAATTTCTGAAAGATCTGGTCCGGCCAGTCCTGATAACGGCCGCGCTCGGCAACGCCCTGCTCGCGACGGGAGGTTTCGAGTGTGGGTGCACTCATGTCGGCTTTCCTTTCAGATGGAGAGTTTCTGCCGGACGGTCTCGTCCGCCATCACATCGGCAACCTTGCCTTCGCTGACGATGCGGCCCTTCTGCATGACGTAGCAGAAGTCGCTGATCGCACCCGCGCGGCGGACGTTCTGTTCGACCAGCAGCATGGCGATGCCCTGGTCGCGCAGCGCGGTAAGCGCCGCGAAAATCTCGTTGACGACGAGCGGCGCCAGTCCCTCGGTCGGCTCGTCGACCAGCAGCAGCTTGGGATTTCCGATCAGGGCGCGGCCGATCGCGAGCATCTGCTGCTCGCCGCCCGACAGGGTGCGGCCCATCTGCCGGCGCCGCTCGCCGAGCCGCGGGAACAGCTCGGTGACGCGCTCGAGCTGGCGGCGGCGCTCGGCGCGCGACAGCCAGCGGCTGAACAGGCCGAGCATCAGGTTCTCCTCGACCGTCAGCGTGGCGAGGATGCGCCGGTCTTCCGGCACCAGGGCAATGCCGCGGCGGAAGATGCGGTCCGGCGACAGGCCGCCGATCGCCTCGCCGTCGAAGCGGATGGTGCCGGCGGAGGGCTTGAGCCAGCCCATCACCGCGCGCAGCGTGGTGGTCTTGCCGGCGCCGTTGCGCCCGAAGAAGCTGACGATCTCGCCGGCATCGACGCGGAACGAGATGCCTTGCAGCACCGCGGCGAAATCGTAATGCGCGTGCAGGTTGTCGACCTCAAGCAGCGGCATGGTCGCTCCCGAGATAGGCGTCGCGCACGTCGGCGCTGTTGCGGGCTTCCGTCGGCGTGCCCTCGAACAGCTTGCGGCCCTGGTGCATGACGATGACGCGATCGGACAGGCCCATCACCAGGTCGATGTCGTGCTCGATCAGCAGCACGGTGACCTGGCCGGTGAGCGAGCGGATCAGCGCGTCGATCTCCGCGGTCTCCGCCGGCGACATGCCCTGGGTCGGCTCGTCGAGCATCAGGAGCTTCGGCCGCATCGCCATGCAGATCGCGATCTCGACGCGGCGCTGGTCGCCGTGCGACAGGTTGCCGACCTGCTCGGCGGCGACCTCCGCCAGTCCGAACCGAGCCAGGATCTCCTCGGCGTGGCGGCGCGGCGGCAGCATGCGGTCGCGCCGCTGCAGGTAATTGCGCCGCGGCTCCAGGGTCTGGCAGGCGAGCCGGATGTTCTCGAACACGCTGAGCCCGAAGAACAGGTTGGTGATCTGGAACGAGCGGGCGACGCCGTGATGCACCAGCACGTGCGGCGGCAGGCCGGTGATGTCGTGGCCGTCGAGCTCGACGCGGCCGGCGTCCGGCGGCAGGGTGCCGGCGATGAGATTGAAGGCGGTGCTCTTGCCGGCACCGTTGGGGCCGATGATCGAGGTCACCCTGTTCGGCGCCGCCTCGAAGGAGAGATCGTCGACCGCGCGCAGCGCATTGAACGCCTTGCTGAGATTGCTGACCTTGATCATCGGCGCCGCTCCCCCCGCGTCAGCAGGCGGCGGACCAGGCCGCACAGCCCGTCCGGCAGGAACATCACGAAGACGACGAAGATGACGCCGAGCACGATCAGATGACGCTCGGTATAGCTGCCGATGAAGGATTCCAGGAAGGTGATGATCGGGCTGCCGAGCAGCGGGCCGATCAGGGTGCCGACGCCGCCGACCAGCGCCATCACCACCGCCTTGGTCGACATCTCGAAGCCGAACAGATGCGGCGCCACGAAGCCGCGCAGCATCGGATAGATCATGCCGCCAAACGCCGCGATCTGCGCCGCCAGCACATAGGCCAGCAGCTTGTACCAGAACGGATTGTAGCCGAGATACGGCACGCGGCCGGCATTTCCGCGGATCGCGAGCAGCACCGCGCCGAACGCGGTATCGAGGATGCGGCGGGTCGCGAGATAGATCGCGACGATGGCGACCAGCACCACATAGTAGAACACCATGTCGTTCTGCAGGCTGACGGCGTAGCCGGGAGCGAGCGCGATCGAGGGCACCGGGATGCCGATCAGCCCGTCGGAGCCGCCGAGCGCGCGGGTGTTGTGCGTGATCTTCGACAGGATCTCGGCGGCGCCGAAGGTGATCAGCGCGAAATAGACGCCCTTGGCGCGGATCGCGACCGCGCCGAGCAGCAGCGAGACCGCCGCCGTCAGCGCCGACACCGCAAGCAGCACCAGCCAGAACGAGTCCGTCACGTGGAGGTAGAGCAGCGCCGAGGCATAGGCCGCGAGCCCGAAATAGGCGGCCTGGCCGAGCGACAGCAGCCCGGCATAGCCGAGCAGGATGTCGACGCTCAGCGCCAGCGCGCCGAGCAGCAGGCTCTCCAGCGCGAGCCGCGTGTAGAACGGACCGCCGAGCCACGGAAAAACCGCGGCGACGATCACCATCGTCCAGCCGAGCCAGCGCAGCGGCGAGATCGGGCGCGCGGGCACGGCCGCCGCGGCGACGACGCCGGAGACGCGATCGGCCGGTTCGGCGGATGGAATCTGCGCGGTCATGCTTCACCGAGCCGGTTGAACAGGCCCGCCGGCCGCACGATCAGCACCAGCAGCATGACGCAATAGACCAGCGTCTCGGCCCAGACCGGAGGAATCCACAGGCTGGCGAGGCCGTGCACCTGGGTCAGCGCCAGCGCCGCGATCACCGCGCCGATGATGCTGCCCATGCCGCCGACGATGACGACCGCGAAGGCCAAAATCAGGAAGTCGTGCCCCATGGTGGGGAACACGGCATAGAGCGGGGCGAGCAGCACGCCGGCAAGGCCGGCGAGCCCGCAGCCGTAGACGAAGGTGAAGCCGTAAACGAGCCGGATCGGGATGCCGAACGACGACACCACCTTGGGATCGACGGCGGTGGCGCGCAGCACCGCGCCGATCTGCGTGCGATAGACCAGCCACCAGGTCACCGCGATCACCAGCACGCCGACCGCGAACACGAAGAGGCGGTAGTTGGGGACCAGCGCGCCGGCGAGATTGCTGATGCCGGCGATCGGCGCTGCCACCGAATGCGTCTCGGTGCCCCACACCACCTGCGCGACGTCGCGCAGGATCAGGCTGACGCCGAACGTCAGCAGCAGCGTGACGATGGCGCGGTCCGGCCGCTGCATCAGCGGCCGGATGCCGACCTCCTCGAGACCCCAGCCCAGCACGCCGATCAGCAGCGGCACCAGGATCAGCGCGCTCCAATAGCCCATGCCGGCGGCGACCAGCGTGAAAGCCGCGTAGCCGCCGAGCATGTAGAACTCGCCATGGGCGAGATTGATGACGTCGAGCAGGCCGAAGATCATGGTGAGCCCCAGCGCCACCAGCGCCAAAGCGACGCCGATGATCAGCCCGTCGATCACCTGGGGCAGCACCACGAAGTGCAGATAGGGCAACAGGTCTTCCATCGGCCCGCTCGAACGGATCAGAACTTGTCGCAGGTGTCGGGGCCGACGGCCTCGGCGCCGGGCACGGTGCCGACGGTGACGAACTTGTCGCCCTTCACCTGCACCACGACCATGTCGACGATCGCCTGATGGTCGCCCTTGCGGATGGTCTTCTTGCCCTGCGGCGTATCCCAGGACATGTCCTCCATCGCCGGGCGCAGCTTGTCGGCCTCGGTGCTGCCGGCCTTCTCGATCGCCTGCTTGAACAGGAAGAACAGACCGTAGGTGTCGGCGGCGAACAGGTCGGGATCGTTCTTGAACTCGGCGCGGAACGCGTCGACGAACTTCTTGTTGGCGGCCGAATTGATGTCGATGGAATAGCCGGCGGCGCTGAGGAAGCCCTCGCCGGCGCCGCCCATGGCGCCGATGTTCTCCTGCGTCACCGCGCCGGCCGCGCCGGCCAGCACCAGCTTGCCGTCGAGGATGCCGTACTCCTTGAGTTGGGTGAGCAGCCGCACGGTGTCATTGCCGGCGGTCGCCGTCATGATGACGTCGGGGCGCCCGGCGCGGATCTGGCCGATATAGGGCGTGAAGTCCTTGGCCCCGAGCGGCGGGAACGAGGCGCCGACCTCGGTGCCGCCGAGCCGCTTGATGTCGGCCTGGAACGCGCTGATGGTGCTGCGGCCCATCTCGTAGTCGGGGCCGATGAAGAAGTAGCGCTTGCCGGGGACGTTCTTGGTGAGCCATCCGGTCAGCGCGTTCGACTGCATGTAGGCGTTGGCGTTGACGCGGAACACGTTGGGATTGCACTGCGGCCCGGTGATCGACGTCGCATAGGAGACCGTGGTCACCAGAATGCGGCCGTTGCGCTCGGCAAGCTGGCCGACGGCGAGCGTCGAGCCGCTGTTCACGGTGCCGGTGAGCAGGTCGACCTTGTCCTGCTGCAGCAGCTTCTCGGACTTGCGCACGGCAACCGGCGGATTGGCCTCCTCGTCCTCGAACAGCAGCTCGAACGGACGGCCTTTCACGCCGCCGGCGGCGTTGATCTCCTTGACGGCAAGCTCGGCGCCCCAGCGCACCTGCTTGCCGATCGGGGCATAGCTGCCCGACAGCGGGGTGACGACGCCGACCTTGATCGGATCGGCGGCGTAGACCGCCGAGGCCGACGACAGCAGCAGCGCAGTCGCGGCCCCCACTCCCAGAGCTTGTGCATTCCGCATCATGATGTCCTCCCTGTGCAATGTGCTGGACGATTCATTCGCCCGTGAACTTCGCTTTGCGCTTGGCAGCGAAAGCGGCGATGCCTTCCTTGTAGTCCTTGCTCTCGCGCAGCTTCTCGTAGGCGTGGCCCTCGACCTCGAAGCCGACGGTCAGGCTGCTGTCGTAGGCGGTGTTGAGCACCCGCTTGATGGTCTTGAGCGCGAGCGGCGCCATCGAGGTCAGCGTCGCGATGATCTCGTCGAGCACCTTGTCGAGCGCCGCGGAATCCTCGGCGACGCGGGTGACAAGGCCCCAGGCCAGCGCCTCGGGCGCCGGGACGCGCCGTCCCAGCATCATCATGTCGAAGGCGCGCGTCAGGCCGGCGATGCGGGCGACGCGCTGGCTGCCGCCGGAGCCGGGAATCTGGCCGAGCGTGACCTCGGGCAGCGCCAGCAGCGTCTCCTTGGTGGCGATGCGGATGTCGCAGGCCATCGCCAGTTCGAGTCCGACGCCCATCGCATATTTCTCCATGACGCAGATCACCGGCTTGGGACAGCGTTCCGGCGCCGCGATGTTCCAGGCGAGGTCCGACATGCCGTCGCGCTCGATCTGCGGGAATGCCTTGACGTCGCCGCCCGAGGTGTAGACGCCGTTCCTGCCGCGGATCACCACGACGCGGACGTCGGGATCGCGGCCGAACTCTTCCATGATCGCGGCGATCTGGCTGCGCCCGCGGTAGGACACGACGTTGAGCGGCGGCCGGTCGAGCCACAGCGTCCCCACCTTGCGCGCGGCATCGACCTCGTAGGCCAGCCCGTCGAGATCCTTGAGGATCGAGGCGCGCAGTTCCGCGTAGTTCTTCGTCATGTCGCTTTCCTTCTTAGTTCAATGTCGGTTTCAAACGGTTGATAGTCGCCGGCGCGCAGCTTGCGGCGCAGCAGCTTGCCGGAGGCCGATCGCGGGATCGCGCGCACGAACACGTATTCCTTCGGGCGCTTGAAGCGCGCGAGCCCGCTCGCCAGGCAGGCCTGGTCGAGCGCGTCCTGCGTCAGGTTCGCGTCCAGCGGCTCGATGAAGGCGACCACCTTGGCGCCGAGGCGGTCGTCGGGCATGCCGATGACGGCGCAGCCGGCGATCAGCTTGCTGCGCATCAGCACGTCCTCGACTTCCTCCGGATAGATGTTCTCGCCGCCGCTGATGATCATGTCGTCGACGCGGCCGACGACATAGAGCTCCCCGTCCTCGTCGAACTTTCCGAGGTCGCCGGTGCGGTACCAGCGGCCCTCGATCGCCTTGGCGTCGGCATCGGGACGCTTCCAGTAGCCCCGGAACGCTTCCGGGCTGTCCATGCTGGCGATGATCTCGCCGGCGGTGCCGGCCGGCAGATCGGCCTCGATGTCGTCGGTGCGGCTGGGCGATACCACGCGCACGATCTGGTTCATGCCGGCGCGGCCGGCGCAGCCGGGCTTGCGGTCGAGGTGGTCGCAATAGGTGAAGGTGTAGATCTCGCTGGAGCCGTAGTAATTGACGAACAGCTTCGGCTTGAACTGCTCGAGACAGCGCTCGATCAGCGCCGGCGTCATCGTCATGCCGGCATAGCCGACCCGCGACAGCGACGACAGGTCGTAAGCGGAAAAGTTCGGCAGCCGCAGCACGTCGTGGAACATGGTCGGCACCAGATACAGCGTGCTGATGCGCTCGGCGGCGATCGCCCTGAGCACGTTCTCGGGCGAATAGTCCGGCATGCAGACGAAGGTGCCGCTGAGCACCGCCATGCCGAGCAGGATGCGCACGCCCATGGTGTGGAACAGCGGCATCACGCCGAGGCAGGAATCGCCCTGCCGGTACTGGTTCTGCGCAATATGCGCGATCGAGGCGGAGAGCTCGGCGCGGTGGCTGCGCGGCACGCCTTTCGGCCGCCCGGTGGTGCCGGAGGTGTAGAGCATGAGGCAGGCCGCGAATTCATCATGCGCCTGCGGGCCGGCGATCGGCGGACCGCGCAGCAGGTCGTCGAACGCGACGCCGTCGCCCTTGCCGTCGGCGACGACGATGATGCGGCGCGGATCGATCCTGAGCAGCGCGGCAGCCTGCGCCGGCGCGTCGCCGGCGGCGCCGTCGAAGGCGACCGCGACGGCCTCGGCGTCCTCCAGGCAGTATTTGATCTCGTCGAGCGTCGAGCGCCAGCTCACCGGCGTGAAGATCGCGCCGAGCATGTGGCAGGCCCAGTACAGCGTCGCCATCTCGTAGCGGTTGCGCATCACCGCGACGAAATGGTCGCCGGCGCGCAGGCCCGACTGCCGGAGCGCGCCGGCCACCGCGCGGATCGCGCCGTACCATTGCGCGTAGGTCATGCGGCGGCTGCCGTCGATGACGGCGATGCTGTCGGGCGTGCGGCGGGCCGAGACGGCGAATGCGTGTCCAAGATCCATGGTCACGAATCCTCAGTGGTGGTGGCTTTGGCCGCATCGAGAATTGCGGCGATGATCTGCGCGTAGCCGGTGCAGCGGCAGATATGGCCGGACAGCATGTCGCGCACCTCGGCCTCGCTCGGCCTCGGCGTCTCGCGCAGGAACTGCGTCGCGGAGGAAAGAATGCCCGGCGTGCAGAACCCGCACTGCAGCGCATGGTGACGCATGAAGGCGTCCTGCAGCGCGTTGAGCCGGCCCTGTTCGCCGAGGCCCTCGATGGTGACGATGTCGGTGCCGTCGGCCTGCACCGCATATTGGGTGCAGCTTCGCACCGCGCGGCCGTCCATCAGGATCGTGCAGGCGCCGCAGACGCCGTGCTCGCAGCCGACATGGACGCCGAAGGCCTGCAATTCGTGGCGCAGGAAGTCGCACAGCAGCATGCGCGGCTCGGCCTCGCCGCGGCAACGCCGGCCGTTCAGCGTGATCTCGATCGTGTGCCGTTCCCCGGCGGCGCGGCGCAGCACGGTCATTGCAGCGCCTCCGTCCGCGCCCGGGCATCGGCGAGCGCCGCGCGCGCCGCGCGCGCCACCAGCTCGCGGGTCAGCGCGCGCCGGTACTCGGCGCTGGCCAGGTGATCCTCGTTCGGCGTGACCGCATCGGCGACATGGTCGGCGAGCCGCGCCGGCAGTTCGCCGGCGGCGAGCCCGATGAAATCCCGGGTCTCGAACGCCAGCGGCCGGCTCTCGACGCCGCCGACGCCGGCCGCAAGCGCGGCGATCCGGCCGTCGCCGCCGAGCCGCACCTGGCAGGCCGCCGAGACCAGCGCGAAGTCGCCGTGACGCTGCGCGATCTCGACGAACGCATGGCCGGCGTCGGACTGCGCGCGCGGCCATTCCAGCCGCACGATCATCTCGTCGGGCTGGCGCTGCGTGGTCAGCGCAGCCTGGAAGAAGTCGCGCGCCGCGACGCGGCGCTGGCGCCGGCGCGATCGCAGCACCACGGTCCCGCCGGCGACGACGAGGCACAGCGGGATCTCCGCGCTCGGATCGGCATGCGCGACGGAGCCGCCGAGCGTGCCGCGGTTGCGCGTCTGGAAATGCCCGACCCACGGCAGGCCGAGTGTCAGCAGCGGCACCGCGCGACGGATCACGTCGGAATCGAGCGCGTCGCGCTGCACCGTGCCGGCGCCGGTGACCACCACGTCGCGCTCGACCGCGATGCCCTTGAGCGCGGCGAGCCGCGACACGTCGATCACCGCGCGCGGCCGTACCACCCGCAGATTGAGCATCGGCCCGAGCGTCATGCCGCCGGCGAGCACGCTTGCGTCCTCGCGCAGCTCCGCGAGCAGCGCCACCGCGTCATCGACCGTGTCCGGACGGTAATAGTCGAACGGGACCGGCTTCATGACGCACCCGTCCCGCGGCCCCACGGCAGCCAGCGCCGCCAGCCGCTCGGCCGGCCGGAAATCCGGTGCTCGAACGCCTTGAAGAACTGCGCGATCAGGAACTTGGTCACGCTGCCGAGCATGCGCTGGCCGACCGAGGCGACCTTGCCGCCGACATCGGCCTCGTAGCGGTAATGCAGGCGCGTGCGGCCGCCCTCCGCCGGCGCCAGCGTGACCACGCCGGAGCCGGAGCCGAAGCCGAGCGCACCGGTGGCCTTGCCGACGAGCCGCACGCTCGACGGCTCCTTCTTGTCGCGCAGCGCGATCGCGGCGTCATAGGTGCCGCGGATGCCGGCGACGCCGATCACGACCTTGGCGACGTAATGGTCCGGGCTGTCCTGCCGCAGCTCCTGGCAGCCGGGGATCACCGCGGCAAGCTCCTTGGCATCGATCAGCCGGCGCCACACCTCCTCGACCGGCGCCGACAGCACGACCTCGCCCTCGCCCGACAGCATGCCGGGCTTGGACGCCACCGCCTCGGTTCCGGCCCCGGCATCGCGCGCCGCGGCCGCGGCCGCGGGCCGGCGCACCGCCTCCTTGCCGTTGGCCAGCGCCCAGACCCGCTGCAGCGTCAGCGGCAGCACCACGTCATCGCGGCCGAGCGCATCGGCCACCGCATTGGCGAGCACCACCGGCGTCAGCATCGAGGAGCCGTCGCCCATGCCCTTGGCGCCGAGCTTGTTCATCGGTGAAGCGGTCTCGACATGGCCGATCTCGACCGGCGGCACCTCGACCGCCGTCGGGCACAGATAATCCGCGAAAGTGCCGGACAGGAAGTTGCCGTTCTCGTCGTAGGCGAGCTCTTCGAACAGCGCGGCGCCGAGGCCGTGCGCGAAGCCGCCGTGGATCTGGCCCTCGACGATCAGCGGATTGAGCTGGCGGCCGACGTCGTGCACCGAAACATATTTGTCGATGCGGATCGCGCCGGTCTTGTCGTCGATCTCGATCGCCGCGAGGTCGATGACGAAGCCGAACGTCACCGCGGAAGCGATGCGGTCGTCGCTGTCCAGCGCGCCGAGCACCGGCGGCGACAGCACGGCGATCTCCTGCAGACCCGGCGTGACGCCGTCCGGCAGGTTCGACGGGTCCCAGTGCGCGCGCGCCGCCGCCTTGCGGAACGACATGCCCTTGTTGGACTGGCCGCGGACGCGGACATAGCCGTCGCTCAGCTCGATGTCGTCCGGGGCAGCTTCGAGGGCATCGGCCGCGAGCAGCCTGATCTTGCCCGCGACCTTGTGCGCCGATTGCGCGATGGCATCGACCACGATGGCGGCGAAGCGATTGGAATAGTTGCCCGAAGCTATCGACCAGACGCTGGTCGCGGTGTCGATGTCGGTGCGAACGTCGATGTCGTCCGGCTTGAGGCCGAGAATGTCGGCGACGATCTGCGCGGCCACGGTCTCGTGGCCCTGCCCGTTCGGCGTGCTGCACAGCCGCAGCGACACCTGGCCGCCGGGATCGACATTGAGCACGGCGCTGGCATTGGCGCCGGACTTGCGGTCGCCCTTGCTGCGCTCCTGCACCGTCTGCGCCAGCGACACATAGGCCATGTTGGAGCCGGACGGCTCGATGCCGGCGGCCAGTCCGATGCCGTATCGGCGGCCGTTGCGCCGCGCCTCGTCGCGGCGGCGCTTGAGCGCCTCGTAGTCGGCGAGCCGCAGCAATTCCGACAGCGCCGCCTCGTAGTCGCCGGCATCGAACACCGCGCCGGCCGGAGCGTGGTAGGGAAAGGCATCGGCGGGCACGAAGTTGCGCCGGCGCAGTTCGGCCGGATCGATGCCGAGCTTGCGCGCGGCGATCTCCATGACCCGCTCCAGCGCGAAATAGAACTGGGGGCCGCCATAGCCGCGGTTGAGGCCGACCGGCGTCCGGTTGGTGACGACCAGCGCGTTGTCGATCTCGATATTGCGGACGCGATAGCAGCCGTTGGACGCCGCGTGCATGCGGTAGAGCGAAGCGGGCTCCGGGGGACGGATATAGGCGCCCATGTCAGCGACATTCTTGAACCGCAGCGCGGTGAGCTCGCCATCCTTGCGGAACGCTGCCGCCACCGAGCCGACGCGGTCGCTCGATGCCGAGGCCGCGGTGAGATGCTCGGCGCGATCCTCGATCCATTTCACCGGAGCGCCGGTGGCGCGGCTCACCGCCGCCATCAGCACGATATAGGACAGGATCGCCTGCTTGATGCCGAAGCTGCCGCCGCTGTTCGGCGGCGTCAACAGGCGCAGGCGGCTGCTCGGCACCCGCAGCGCGCCCGCCATCAGCGGCTGCAGCACGAACGGCCCCTGGAAATTCGACCACACCGTATAGCGGTCGGGCGACTGCTCGAACTGCGCGATCACGCCGTAGGTTTCCATCGGCGTCGAGGCGTAGCGCGGATAGGTGTAGTCGAATTCGAACACCGCGTCGGCGGCGGCGAACGCCGCCTGCGGGTCGCCGTAGCTGAACCGGCGCGGATTGATGAGGTTGGAGCCGGCGGCCTCGTGCAGCAGCGGCGCGTCCGGCGCCATCGCGGCGGCAATATCGGGCACCGCCGGAAGAATGTCGTATTCGACCTCGATCAGGTCGCAGGCGTCCTCGGCGATATAGCGGGTGTCGGCGACGACGACGGCGACCGGCTCGCCGACATAGCGCACGCGGTCGATCGCGATCGGATAGAACTGGATCGGCGCCTTCACCACGCTCGGCACCGGACCGATCAGCTCGGCGATCTGCCGGCCGGTCACGACATCGCGCACGCCGCGCAGGTCCAAAGCCCGCGCCGCATCGATGCGAACGATTCGCGCGTGCGGGTGCGGCGAGCGCAGCACGGCAGCGAAGCGCAGCCCGGGCATCGGCGACAAATCGTCGATGAAGCGCGCCCGCCCGCTCAGGAGCGCCTCGTCCTCCTTGCGGGGAACCGGCTCTCCGACCCAGCGGGGGCGGCTGGCATCTAACGTCGCAACTCGGACATCCACCCTGGAAGTGCCTCCCCTGGCACCATTTTCAGGTCACACCGTGCAAACCGACGGGCCGGCTCCGCAACTCTAAGGAGACGCCAATGTCACCGCTAATAATGATTGACAATTGTTTCGATCATTTGGAGTGATAGTGCCGTACCCCAGTCGGGGAGAGTGCCGAGGGACCGGTGCTGGACCTGCGTCAAATCCAATACTTTGTCTGCCTCTACGAGGAAGGCAACGTCACCCGCGCCGCGCGGCGCCTCAATGTCGTCCAGCCGGCGCTGAGCATGCAGATCAGCCGCATCGAGAAGCAGCTCAACGTGGTGCTGTTCGAGCGCAACGCCCGCGGCGTCACGCCGACCTCGGCCGCCGAGGCCATGTACCGGCTATATGCCCCGATCCTGCTCGACCTTCGCCATGCCGACCAGCTCATGAACGAGATGAGCGGCAAGGTGCTGGGACGGATCGCGGTCGGCATCATTCCCTCGATCACCAATTCGGTGCTGGCCGACGTGCTGCATCGCTTCCGGCTGAGCTTCCCCGATGTCGAACTGCGCATCGACGAAGCCTACAGCGGCACGCTGATCGACTGGGTGATTGCCGGCGATCTCGATCTCGCCATCGTCAATCACACGCGCCGCAAAGCCGAAGTCTCGGTGCATCCGCTGATCGAGGAGGAGCTGGTGCTGGTACAGGGCGGCAGCGGCTCCAGCGAGAGCGATCCGATTCCGTTCAAGGAACTCAGGAATCTGTCGTTGGTTCTGCCCTCGCAGCGCCACGGCCTGCGCAGCATCGTCAGCCGGGTCGCCGAGCAGAACGGCATCGAGATCACGCCGCAGATCGAGGTCGATGCGCTGGCGCCGACGCTCAAGCTGGTGGCGGCGAGCAATCTGTCCGCGGTGCTGCCGGCGATCGTCGCGCGCCGCGCCGCCGCCGATTTGCCGCTGCGGGCGCGGCGCATCGTCGAGCCGGCGCTGTCACGGCAGCTCGTCTACGTCTATCGCAGCCAGCGCTCGCTGTCGCGCGCGGTCAAGGCGTTCATCGACATTCTGGAGAATGAGCTGAAGGACGACATGAGCCGCAGCGCGCTCGTCCGGGACAGCATCAGCGCGAAGCAGCGGTCTTGACCGCGCCGCGGATCGCGCCCAAACAACGGGCGTCCGCAAGCCGACCTATACCGTCGATCCATGTCCCACGCGCCAATCACCGAACAGGAGCTGTCGCGGTACCGCTCGCATATCGGCCGCCGCATGGTGGAAACCGACACCGTGGCTCCGGAGGTGATCGACCGGATCGCTGCGACGCTTGATCGGCCCTGGCCGGGCGGCGACGCTGCGCTGCCGCCGCTGTGGCATTACGGATTGTTCCTGCCGACGACGCCGACGGCGGCGCTCGGTCGCGACGGCCATCCGCCGCGCGGCGACTTCATGCCCGACGTGCGCCTGCCGCGGCGCATGTTCGCGGGGTCGGACATGCGCTTTCTGGCGCCGCTGCGCGCGGGAATGCCCGCCACCAGGACCTCGGAGGTCAGCGCCGTCGATCTGCGCAGCGGCAAGAGCGGCGAGCTGGTGTTCGTCCGGGTGAAAAGCCACGTCGTCCAGCAGGACGCGCTCTGCATCGAGGAGGAACAGACCATCGTCTATCGCGGCGAAGGCGCGCGCCAGCCCGCCGTGGTGCCGCTGCCGGAGCGCACCGCGGTGGCGCCCGGCGACTGGCTGCCGACCAGCGTCGAGATGTTCCGCTATTCCGCCGTCACCTTCAACACGCACCGGATTCATTACGATCTTCCTTACGTCACCGGCGTCGAAGGTTATCCCGGCCTCGTGGTGCAGGGGCCGCTGATCGCGACGCGGCTGTGTGCGCTGGCGGAGACGACGGTGGGACCGCTGCGCAGCTTCCGGTTTCGCGCCGAGGCGGCGCTGTTCGTCGATCAGCCGGTGCGGCTCACCGCGACGGTCGATGGACGCGAATGCCGCGTTGCAGCGGAGCGCTGCGACGGCGTCACCGCGATGAAGGCCACCGCGACATTCTGACCGCGGCGCGCCGGACGACATCGCCAATGAGCTGCGGCGCAGCGCGCTGCGGCAGCGCGTCATCGGCCGTCCCTGCGATGCTCATATCCTCGCATGATTGCAACAATCAACGTTGATGATTGGCGTCAGCGGCGACATCACACTAGCTTGGAGCGGCTCTTTGGGAGGATGCATGCCCCTGACCGCCGTTGCCGCATCGCCGTCGCCACCGTCCGTCCCGGACCGTCCCTTCACGCAGCTCCGGGATTGGCTCGATCATCTTGCCGCCACCAACCGCCTCGCCGTGGTCAAGCCGGGCCGCAATCTCCGCTTCGAGGTGGCCGCCATCGCCAAGCGCCTGGACGGCGAGAGGGCGACGTTCTTTCCCAATCCGGGCCATCCGGTGCCGGTGATATCCGGCCTGGTCTCGAGCCGGCGCTGGATGGCGGAAGCGTTCGGCGTCAGCGAGGGGCAACTGCTGCAGCGGTTTCAGCAGGCGGTGCTCAATCCGCTGCCGTGCAACGAGGTGAAGGGCGGCCCGGTGCAGGAGGTGGTGCATCGCGATGTCGATCTCGAGCGGCTGCTGCCGCTGCCGATCCATAACGAGCATGACAGCGGCCCCTATGTCACTGCCGGGCTGGTGATCTCGCGCAACCCGAAGACCGGACAGCAGAACGTCACCATCCACCGCATGCAGCTCAACGGCCCCGACAAGCTCGGTATCCTGATGCTGCCGCGGCACACCCTCGCTTATTACCGCATGGCGGAAGAGACTGGCACCGATCTGCCGGTCACCATCGTGATCGGCGTCGATCCGATCACCCTGTTGTGCTCGCAGGCGATCGTGCCGCTCGATTTCGACGAGATGACCATCGCCGGCGCGCTGCACGGCCGTCCGCTCGACGTCACCCGCAGCATCACCAACGAGGTGCGGATCCCCGCGCACGCCGAGATCGCGCTCGAAGGCCGCATCCTGCTCAGCGCCCGCGAGCCGGAGGGTCCGTTCGGCGAATTCCCGCAATATTACGGCGAGCGCACCAACCAGCACGTCATCGCCATCGACGCGGTGACCCATCGCCGCAATCCGCTCTACCACACCATCCTCGGCGGCGGCCTCGAACATCTGATGCTCGGCGGCATTCCGCGCGAGGCAACGCTGCTCACCCACCTGCAGCGCGTGTTCACCAGCGTGAAGGACGTTCACCTCTCGCCGGGCGGCGTCTGCCGCTATCACCTCTATGTCCAGATCGACAAGAAGAGCGACGGCGAAGGCAAGAACGTGCTGCTCGCGGCGCTCGGCGCGCATTACGACATCAAGCACGCCGTGGTCGTCGATACCGATGTCGACATCCACGATCCAGCGCAGGTCGAATGGGCGATCGCGACGCGCTTTCAGGGCGACCGCGACCTCGTCATCGTCACCGAGTCGCAGGGCTCCAAGCTCGACCCGTCGGCGGAGGCGGGCGTCGGGGCCAAGGTCGGATTCGACGCCACCATTCCGATCGGCGCGCCGCCGATGAAGTTCAAGCGCATCAAGGTGCCGGGCGAGGACGCCGTCGACCTCGACGCCGTCCTGCAACCGGCCGGGACCCGCTGGCGCTGACGCGCCGGCACACGCACCGCGTCAGACCTGCCGATCGAGTTGGAATCAGGAAACCACAAGAAACGTTCATAACACACCGCGAGGGAAGGAGAGGAACATCATGGCCCACGAGCATTCACGCCGCATCGTCCTGCTGGCCGGTCTGTGCGCCGGCATTACGATTGCGGCGAGCGGCGCGCAGGCGCAGGCCGTCGACACCGTCAAGGTCGGCAACAACGGAGTCGTCAGCGACGCGGTGTTCTACATCGCGGAGCAGCACGGCTTCTTCGCCAAGCAGCGCATCAAGGTCGAGTTCGTGCTGTTCGATTCCGGTCCGAAGATGATCGCCCCGCTCGGCACCGGGCAGATCGATGTCGGCGCCGGCGCGCTGTCGGCCGGCCTGTTCAACGCGGTCGCGCGCGGCATCGACGTCAAGGTGGTGGCCGACAAGGGATCGATGCCGCCCGGCTATCTCTACGTGCCGCTGCTGGTGCGCAAGGACCTCGTCGACAGCGGCAAGTTCAAGACGCTCGCCGATCTCAAGGGCCTGAAGGTCGCGGAGGGCGGCGAGGGCGGCACGCCAGGCTCGTTCCTGACCGAGGCGCTCAAGCCGTTCAACATGACCTACAAGGACGTGCAGCACGTCTATATGAGCTATCCGCAGCAGGTCGCCGCGCTGGCCAACAAGGCGGTCGATGCGGCGCTGACCGCCGAGCCGTCGGCAACGCAGGCGGTGGCGATGGGCTCCGCGGTCCGCGTCAGCGACGACAAGATCTATCCCAACCAGCAGGTCGCGGTGCTGCTTTACAACGGCGACTTCGCGAAGAAGCGCAAGGATGTCGCGCAGCGCTTCATGAACGCCTATGTCGAGGCGGTGCGCTATTACAACGACGCGCTGAAGGACGGCCGCTTCGCCGGCCCGACGTCGGAGGACGTCATCAAGATCATGATCGAGAACACCCGCGTCAAGGACATCAACCTGTACCGGCAGATGGTGCCGAACGGCGTCGATCCCGACGGCCGGCTCAACCTCGACAGCATGAAGAAGGACCTCGCCTTCTATCAGAGCCAGGGCTACATCGAGAAACCGATCGGGGTCGACGCGGTGGTGGACGAATCCTTCGTCGAGGAGGCCGCCAAACTGCTCGGTCCGTACAAGCCCAAGACATGAGCGCAACGGCCGGCACATTGAAGTCCGTGCGACAACAGGACGCCGCGGCGGCGACCGCGCCGCCGCCGGCCGGCGGCGCGACCGCCGAAGGAGGCACCAAGATCGCGCTGCGCAACATCCGCAAGACGTTCGGCGGCGAGCGCGGCCTGGTCGCGATCGACGACATCACCGTCGACATTCCGGCGGGGCAGTTCTTCGTCATCGTCGGGCCGAGCGGTTGCGGCAAGACCACGCTGCTGCGCATTCTCGCCGGCCTGGACAACCACACCGGCGGCAGCATCGAGATCGCGCGCAGCGACTCGGATCGCCCGACCAATGCCATGGTGTTCCAGGGCGATTCATTGTTCCCGTGGTATTCGGTCTATGACAATGCCGCCTACGGCCTGCGCATGCGCGGCATTGCCGAGAGCAAGGTGCGCGACATCGTGCTGCCGCTGCTCGACAAGATCGGCATGGCGCGGTTCCGCGATCACTACCCGCATCAATTGTCGGGCGGCATGCGCCAACGCGTGTCGATCGTGCGCGCTTTCGCGAACGACCCCGAAATCCTGCTGATGGACGAGCCGTTCTCGGCGCTCGACGAGCAGAACCGCGTGCTGCTGCACGAGGAGCTGCTCCGCATCTGGGAGACCACCAAGAAGACCGTGGTGTTCATCACCCACAGCGTCGACGAGGCGGTGACGCTCGGCGACCGCATCATGGTGATGACGGCGCATCCGGGCCGCTCCAAGACGCTGATCGACGTGCCGTTCCCGCGGCCGCGCCAGGTGCTGGAGCTGCGCAACACGCCGTCCTACGGCCATCTCGTCTATCAGATCTGGGAATATCTGCGCGAGGAGGTGCAGCGGTCGCGCTCGCAGGTGGAAGGAGCAACGACATGAACCAGGCCTCGTCGAGCCGGTCCGACCTGCTGATCGCCGCGCTGTCTCCGATCGCGCTGCTGCTGTGCTGGGAAGGCGCGGCGCGGATCGGCCTGATCGACGTGCGATTCTTCCCGGCGCCATCCAGCATCCTGATCAAGCTCTACGAGATGATCGTCTCCGGCGAGATGCTGGTCCATCTCGCCGCCAGCGCGCAGCGCCTGGCGTTCGGCATCCTGGTTGGCGGCGTGCCGGCGCTGTTCCTCGGCATCGCCATGGGCCTGTCGCGCCGGCTGCGCGCCGCGATCGATCCGCTGGTCGCCGCCACCTATCCAATCCCGAAAAGCGCGATCCTGCCGCTGCTGCTGCTGATCTTCGGCCTCGGCGAGGCGTCCAAGGTGGCGATGGTGGCGCTCGGCATGTTCTATCCGGTGCTGATCAACACCGTCGCCGGTGTTTCCACCATCAACCGCATCTATCTCGATGTCGGGCACAATTTCGGCGCCAACCGCTGGCAGATCTTCAAGACGGTGGCGCTGCCCGGGGCGATGCCCTCGATCATGGCCGGCATCAAGCTCGGCGTCGGCATGGGACTGATCCTGATCGCGATCGCCGAGATGATCGGCGCCAAGACCGGGATCGGCTACATGATCTGGAACGCGTGGCAGATCCTCACCGTCGACACCATGTATGTCGGCCTGCTGGTGATCGCGCTGCTCGGCTTCGTGTTCTCGGTGGCGCTCGATGCGCTGGAGAAGCGGCTGGTGCCGTGGCAGAACCGCTAAAGCAATCCGGACAAGCGCGCAGCGGTTTTGTCCGGAATTACGGAAGGCAATAAAGCCGGCTCAGGCCGATGCACGAATGAAATCGAGGATCGCCTGCTCGAGCCGCGTGTCCGCGGTATTGAGGTGACCGATTATGGAGGTGTGGTTGTGGCCGCGCAGCCACAGGCACGGCGGCGTCCGCCCCTTGGCCAGCGCAAGGCGATAGACCAGCTCGGCGCAATAGACGTCGATCAACGGATTCTCGAACTCGCTCCACGCCACGAAGGTCGGCACGCTGCCGGCGCCGACATGCGATACCGGCGAGACGTCGTCGTAGATCGCATTGTCGGACCCGTAATAGGCTTCGACCTTGCGGGCATTGGGATTGTCCGGCCGGTTGTCGGCGCGCACCCGGCCGCTGACGACGATGTGGCCGGCGAGCCCCGGCCCGCCCGGCGGCTGGTGGCGCGCATCGTAGGCGTAGCTGCCGGTATGCGCAGCGCCGGCCGAATGACCCATCAGGAACAGTCGCTCCGGATCGATGCCGAGCGCGGCGCCGTTGGCGCGCACCCAGGCCACCACCGCGGCGACGTCACGCGTTGCCTCGGGATAGCGTGCATCGCCGGCGAGACGATATCCGATATTGACGCCGACGATGCCGTGCTGCGCGAAGCAGTAGAGCACGTTGGCGTAGATTTCGTCGCTGCGGTTGCGGCTGCCGTCGACGAAGGCGCCGCCATGCACGAACAGCAGCGCCGGCGCCGGCGCGGCGGCCTGCCGCGGCAGGAACAGGTCGAACCGCTGGCGCGGATGCGCGCCGTAGGCGATGTCGCGGCGCAATTCGGCATGCTGCTTGGGTGCCTCGCGCAGCACCGCGCTGAACCGCTCCACCATCAGCCGGACATGGCCGGGCACGTCCTCGCGCCAGCGCGGGCCGACCTCGGCCATCAGCGCCAGCAGCTCGGCCGGGATTTCGGGGCGCGCCGCCGTCATGCTGGCGCGGCCGCCGCCGGACCGGGAAACCGGATGCCGGTGAACTTCCATTGCGTGAACGCTTCCATCGCGAAGCGCACGCCCTCGCGGCCGTGGCCGCTCGCGCCGACCCCGCCGAACGGATAATTGTCGAGCCGGAACCGGCTGCCCTCGTTGATCCACACCGACCCGGTCTCGATCTCGCGCGACATCCGGAACGCGGTGTCGAGGCTGCGGGTGAAGCACGACGCCTGCAGGCCGAACTCCGAGGCATTGGCGATGCGGATGGCGTCGGTTAGGTCCGCGGCGGGGATCACCACCACCACCGGACCGAAGATCTCCTCGGTGACGATGCGCAGCGCCGGATCCGACGACAGGATGATGGTCGGCGAGATCACGCAGCGCTGCCGCGTCGGCGGCAGCACCAGGCGCGCGCCGGCCTGCTCGGCCTCGGCGATCACCGCCATGATCCGCTCGGCGGCGCGTGCATGCACCACCGGGCCGACATCGGTCGTGTCCAGCGCCGGGTCGCCGACCGCGAGCTTCCGCGTGCGCGCGACGAACAGCGCCAGGAACGCGTCGAGCACGCCCGCCTCGACGATGATGCGCTGCGCCGAGATGCATTGCTGACCGCTGGCCTCGAACGCCGACGGCACGATGCGCGCCGCGGCGTCCGCCAGGTCGGCGTCGGCGCAGACGATGTTGGCGGAGTTGCCGCCGAGCTCGCCGACGAACGGCTTGGCGCCGGCCGCCGCGGCGAGCGCGCGGCCCGCCGCGGTGCCGCCGGTGACGGTGACATAGGCGACGTCGCGGTGGCCGGCGAGCGCCTGCGCCTCCGCATTGCCGCCGGCGACGACGTTGAACAGCCCGTCCGGCAGGCCGGCTTTGGCGAAGCACTCCGCCAGGATGAAGGCGACCTCGGTGCCCTCCGGCGACGGCTTCACCACGATGGCATTGCCGACTGCGAGCGCCGGCGCCGCCTTCTGCACCAGCAGATTGGACGGCGCATTGAACGGCGTCACCGCGCCGACCACGCCATAAGGCACGCGCTGGGCGAAACCGAACAGGCCGGCGCCGGCCTTGCTGACGTCGAGCGGGATGGTCTCGCCACCGAAGCTCGCCAGTTGCGCCGCGCAGGCGCGGATGAAATGCGCGCTGCGCAGCACCTCGAACCGCGCGGCGCGCCGCGGCTTGCCGATCACGCGGATCGCGGAATCGACGATACGGTCGGCCGCCTGCTCGATGGCGGCCGCGGCCGCCTCCAGCCATGCGATCCGGCTCGCCGCCGGCGCGCTGCGGTGCGCGAGATAGGCGCGGCGCGCGCTGGCCACCGCAGCATCGACCGTTGCCGCGCCGCCCGGCCGCAGCACGCCGGCGCGCGCGCCCGACCACGGCGACACCAGCACCTGCTCGGACGCCTCCGTCCCGCCCGCGACGGCGCGGCCGTCGATCCATGCGTGAAACGCCTGCTCGGACATCCTGATCACCCGTTCTCGACAACACCTTGGATCACCCATGCGGCAGCGCCGGCCCGCGACAGGCGCAGGCCGGCATCCGCCGCAGCGGCGCTTACTGTCCGGCGGCAGCCGCCTTGCGCTTGAACGCGGCTTCGCGGATGTCGCTCAGCGTCACGCGGGTGGTGATCGATTCCGGATCGGTCACGAGGTCGATGACCGCGACCTTGCCGGAGCCGAGCGCGGCCTCCAACGCCGGCACGAACTCCTCGGTGCGCGACACCCTGGCGCCGAAGCCGCCATGGGCCTCGGCGAGGCGGACATAGTCGGGATTGACCAGCCCGGTGCCGGAAACGCGGCCGGGATAGCTGATCTCCTGCCAAGCGCGGATCGAGCCGAGCATGCCGTTGTTGAAGATGACGATGACCGGCGCGACGTTGCAGGCGATCGCGGTGGCGATCTCGTTGCCGGTCATGCCGAAGCCGCCGTCACCGACGAGGCCGACCGCCATGCGGTTGGGCTCGGCGATCTTGGCCATCACCGCCGAGGGCACGCTGTAGCCCATCGCGCCCGACACCGGCGCGAGGAAGCGGCGTCCGCCGCTGAAGCGCAGGAAGCGCTGCACCCAGCCGGTGTAATGGCCGGCGTCGGAGGTGACGATCGCATCCTTGGAGAGCCGCTTGTCGAGCTCCACCATGCAGGCGCCGAGATCAACCGCGCCTTTCGGCGATTTCGACGGATCGAGATTGAGCTCGTACTGCTTGCGCGCCTCCGCGACATAGGCGGCGCGACGCGCGCCGTCGACCGGCTTCAGCGCATTGGCGGCCTGCACGAACAGCTGCAGGTCGGACTGGATCGCCAGCGTCGGGTGGAAGACGCGGCCGAAGTCCTGCGCACCTTGGAGCACATGGATCAGCTTCTGCTTCGGATTGGGATGGTCGAACAGCGTGTAGCCCTGCGTGGCGTGCTCGCCGAGCCGGGTGCCGACCGCAAGCACGACGTCGGCCTCCTTGACCCGCTTCACCAGCTCCGGCGCTGCCGCCGGCCCCATCTCGCCGGCGAAATTAGGATGGTCGTGGTCGAAGGTATCGAGCCGGCGGAACGCGACGCAGACCGGCAGCCCGTTGGCCGCGGCGAAGGCTTGCAGGCCCTTCTTGCCCTCTGCGGTCCAGCCGCTGCCGCCGGCATAGAGGATCGGCCGCTCCGCCTTTTCAAGAATGGCGCGCAGCTCCTGCATCTGCGCCGGATCGGGCGCGACGCGGGCGACGTGCTGCACCGGCAGGTCGCCGGCGCCGGTCTTCTCCGCCAGCATGTCTTCCGGCAGCGACAGGATCACCGGGCCGGGACGGCCTTCCTGCGCGACGCGGAACGCCTGGCCGACATAATACGGCAGGTCCTCGGTGCGCTCGACCTGCACCACCCATTTCGCCATCGGCTCGAACATGCGGGTGTAGTCGAGCTCCTGGAACGAGCCGCGCCCCCAGAAATTGCGCCGGATCTGGCCGACGATGACCACCATCGGCGTCGCATCCTGATAGGCGGTATGGATCGCGATGCTGGCGTTGCAGGCGCCAGGGCTGCGCGTGACCATGCAGACGCCCGGCTTGCCGGTGAGCTTGCCGTAGGATTCCGCCATATAGGCGGCGCCGCCTTCCTGCCGGGCGCTGATCAGCTGAATCTCGTTGGAGACGTCGACCAGCGCGTCAAGAATGTCGAGATAGCTCTCGCCGGGGACGCAGAAGATGTGCTTGACGCCGTGTGCGCGAAACGCATCGACGACAATCCGGCCACCGCTTCGTTGTTGATTTGCCATAATCGCTCTCAGTCCTTCTCTGGTCGTGCAAACGGGTCGCAAAGCTCGGGTTCGCCGACGACGGCCGGCCGCCGCCTGATGCGGCGTTGATGTGATCGCGCCTATCTCAGTCCGGTCAACAGATTGGGGAAGAACGTGGCCACGCCGGGCACGTAGGTGATGATGACGAGCACGATCAAATTGACCACGATGAACGGCGTGACCCCGCGGATGATCTCGGTCACCGGCTTGTTGAGCGTGGAGGCGGCGACGAAGATGTCGAGGCCGAACGGCGGCGTGATCATCGCCAGACAGACGTTGAGCCCGACGACGAGACCGAAATGCACGGGGTCGATGCCCAGTGCCACCGCCACCGGGAACAGCACCGGCACCAGGATCACCTGCGCGGTGCCCGGATCGATGAACATGCCGGCGATGATGAAGACGATATTGACGATCAGCAGGAACAGCAGCGGTCCGGCGCCCATGGCCTGCAGCATCGCGATCACCGCCTGCGGCAGCTGTGCGATGATGACGAAATAGGCGATGATGCTGCCGGTCGCGAGCAGCATGAAGATCACCGAGGTCATGACCGCGGTGCGCTGCGCGATGCGAATGAATCGCCCGAAGGTCAGCGTGCGGAACACCACCGCTTCGACGAACACCGCATAGACGACGCTAACGGCCGCGGCTTCCGTCGCCGTGAACACGCCCGAATAGATGCCGCCGAGGATCACGACCGGCATGCCGAGCGCCCAGGCGGTGCCCTTGAGGACCTGCGCCGAAGCGTCCTTGGCGGCTGCGGCGTCGGCCTTGATGCCGCGGCGGCGCACCTCCACCCAGACCAGCACGCCGAAAGCGAGGCCGAGCAGGATGCCGATCACCAGGCCGGCGGCAAACAGCTTGCTGATCGAGGTCTCGGTCAGCCAGCCGAAGATGATCAGCGAGATGCTCGGCGGAATCAGCAGCGCCGTCTCCGCCGCCGACACGATCAGGCCGAGGCTGAATTCCTGACGGAACCCGGATTTGATCATCGGCGGATGGATGATCCGGCCCAGCGCCGCGACCGCCGCGGGAGCCGAGCCCGACACGGCACCGAACGCCATGCAGCTTGCGATTGCGGCATAGGCCGAGCCGCCGCGCACCCAGCGGAAGCAGGCCTGCGCCGCGCCGCCGAGCAGGCCGGCAAGGCGGCCGTCCGACATCATTTCCGCCGCAAACATGAAGAACGGGATCGCCAGCAGGATGTCGTGGTTGATGCCGCCGATCATCTTCTGAACCAGCACCGCATCCGGCAGGTTCTCGAAATAGGCGAGCTTGATGAGGTAGCCCGGCACGCCGAGCACCACGAACATCTCGAATCCGGAGAACAGCATCACGGTGGCGATGCCGACGATGAGCCAGATCATGACGACACGCCTCCGAGCCAGTCGGCCGCGACCGGAGCGCGGCGCGCATCGCGTATATTGATGAGGCGCAGCAGGAATCGGAATGCGAGCGAGGCAAAGCCAAGCGTCGGCGCGACATAGAGGACGTATGTCGGAATGCCGAGCGTCGGGCTGATCTGGCCGGTATTGGCGACGAACACGGCGAGATTGAAGGAGAACACCATCGCCGCGAGCGAGGACAGCAAGCCGACAATATCGATTATGATGAACAGGACGGTGAGCGCGCGCGGCCGCAGAAAAGGACGGATCAGGTCGACCGAAACGTGGCGGCCGATTTCAAGCGTCACGCCGGCGGCAAGGAACACCACCCATATCATCATATAGCGCGTCGCTTCGTCGATCCAGGCGAAGGTGCTGGCATGGGTTGGCAGCACCATCCGTATCAGCACATTGAAGGCGTAGAGCGCCGTCATCACGATCATCAGGATCGCGGTGAGATAGCGTTCGATAAGGCCAAGGAGATCGGCGACGCGCGCCAATTGCCGTTTGGTCGTGCCGACCGGCCCGGTGTCCATCGTTCCCCCCGCCGCACCTTCGGCGGGCCCGCATGGCGCGCGAGCCCGCCCCGTATCGTCTTGGCCGTTACTTGCTGACCAGCGCCAGTTGCTCCTCGTAGAGCTTGATCAGCGCGCGGCCCTCGTCGCCGGCCATGCGGAAATAGGCGTCGCGCGCCGCCGGATAGGTGATGTCGCGGATCTGCTTGCGCTCCGCCTCGTCGGCTTCGCGCACATTGAGCCCGGCCTTCTTGAGGAATTCGAGCGACTTCGCCGCGTCATCCTCCTTGCCCTGCTCGACCTCGGCCGCGACCTCGCGGAACGCGCCGCGGACGATCTTGCGGTAGTCCTCGGGCAGTTTCTTCCAGAACGCCGGGCTGAACAGGATCACCTCGATGATGGCGCCGTGGTTGGAGACCACGACGTTCTTCTGCACCTCGTAGAGCTTCATCCGCTCGATGATGTCGATCGGGTTCTCCTGGGCGTCGATCACGCCGTTCTGCAGCGAGGTGTAGAGCTCGCCGAACGGCAGCACGATCGCCGAGGCGTTGAGCGCTGCGAACTGGCGCATCAGGATCTGGGAGTCCATCACGCGGAAGCGCTGGCCGGCGAAGTCCTTGGCGCTCGCCAGCGGCTTGTTGGACGAGAACACCTTGCGGCCGCCGGACCACAGCGCGATCGGCTCGAAGCCGCGCTTGCGGAAGCTCTCCAGGACCGCCTCGCCGAACGGACCCTCGCGCAGCTTGCGCGCCTGCTCGCGGTTCGACGGAAACACGTAAGGAATGTCGAAGATCGACACCGCCGGATTGAAGCCGCCGAGGAACGAGGCGGGATTGATGACGGCTTCGAGCGATCCGAGCTGCACCGCCTCGGTCATCTCGCGCGCGCCGCCGAGCTGCGAGGACGGAAACACGGTGATCTCGACCTTGCCGTTGGTCCGCTGCTTGATCAGCTCCGCCGCCTTGATCAGGCCGCGATGCTTGGCGGTCGTGGTGGGATCGAGCGATCCCAGCCGCGCCGAGAAATCCGCCGCTTGCGCGCTCGCGCCCATGGCGCCGATGACCAGGACGGCGAGGGTCGCGCAGATCAGTCGCCTCAGAACGTGTGACATTGAAGTTCTCCCAGTTGGGTCCCAGTGTCCGACAGTCGGGGCAGGTTTTGCATCATCGTCTCGGGGAGGTCGTATCGGCTTCCGTCAGAACCGCGACACGGCGCCGGATCGTCCCGGCCGCGGCGCGGCGCGTTGTCATCCTGACGGAGCAAGACGCCGCGGCGTCCGCATGCCGGGACCGGCGCGCGGCAGGATCAGCGGCGGCGCGATGGCGCAAGCGCCATCGCGCGATACCCGATCATGGCGCCGGCGTTGCGGATCGGCGTGAGATCGCCGCCCCGGACATCCGGCACGAATGGCGGCTCGCCCTCGAAATTGCGCATTGAATCCCTCTCCCCTGGGACCTGCATTCCCGGAATCGGCGCAGGCCTCCATTCTCGTCGTTGGACCGTTCCCGGCCGGCCACTAGCTTCGCGGGCTCTTGAGTTTTCACAAGAAGAACATTAACAACGAAGTGTTCTATTTATTAGATCGCTATCGCCCGGCCGCGCATGTTCACCGCCCTGCGCTATCTCGTCGAAGTCGCGCGCTGCGGCTCGATCCGCGTGGCCGCGGACAACCTGCATGTCGCGCCGTCCGCGATCAGCCGCCACATCCAGCTCCTGGAGCGCGAGCTCGGCACGGCGCTGTTCGACCGCAATCCGCGCGGCATGACGCCGACCACGGCCGGAGACCTCTACCTGCACCACGCCCACTCGGTGCTGAAAGACCGCGAGCGGGTGCGGTTGGAGATCGACGATCTGAAAGGGCTGCGGCGCGGCCATATCCGCATCTGCACCATCGACGGCATCGTCTCCGGACCGCTGTCGGACGCGGTGTCGTCGTTCAAGCGGCTCTATCCCGGCGTGACCTTCCAGCTCATCTCCACCGGCACCGAGATGGTGACCAAGGCGGTGCGCGACGGCCAGGCCGACATCGGCATCGCCTACAATCCGACGCCGGATACCGGCGTCAGCATCGCGATGCGGATCGCCGATCCGCTGCTGCTGATCGTGGCGCCAGACCATCCGCTCGCGCAGCGCAGCGCGGTTGATTTCCGCGAGGCACTGGCATTCCCGCTGGCGCTGCCCGAGCCGACCTTCGGCATCCGCAAGCACATCGATGCGTTCTGTCACGCCGAGCGCATTGCGATCAAACCGGAGCTCGAGACCAACTCGATCGAGGCGCTGCGCGGCTTCGCCCGCTCCGGGGCCGGCGTCAGCATGCTGCATTATCTGTCGATCAGCCGCGACGTGGCACGCGGCGTCGTCGCCGCCATCCCGTTCCGCAATCGCGCGCTGCGGCAGTCCTGGGTCGAGATCTGCACGCAGGAGGGGCGGCAGATGCCGATCGCCGCCGAGCGGTTCATCCAGCAATTGCAGGACGTGTTCTCGCGCCAGAGCCTCGCCGCGGCCGCGGCACGATCGCCGCTCCCTGCCGAGGCGGCAGTCGCCGCCGCTACGGCGACGGAACGGCCGTAGTCAGGATTCGAACGTAGCGTCCTGCGTGCCCGGCGCGATATCGGGTACCGGGAAGAAGCACAGCAGCATAAGCGGCACCGTGCCGGTGTTGCGCGTCACATGCGGCTCGCCGGCCGGGATCAATATCGTGTCGCCGGCCTTCACCGGATGCTCGCCCGACGGCGACCAGGTGATGCCCTCGCCGGCGAGGATGTGGATGCATTCCTCGAAGCCGAGATGGCGGTGCGGGTTGCGGCGCGGCTCGCCCGGCCGCGGCACCGGGATCTCGACCAGCCGGAACGTCAGGCTGGCGCCGCAATGCGGGCCCGAGACGATCTCGAGCGAGGTGCGCCCCGGCAATCCGAGCCGCTTCGCTTCCGCCTGGGTGAAGACACGAGCCATCAGCAGACCATCCGGACCTATGATTTTGCCGCGCGCAAGCACGCTTTGCGGTATCAGTGAGCGTCGCGGGAATTGCCTCGTGACATCTCAGGATATTACAATACGACCGTAGTATTAGTAGGGTCAACCGGGAAGGCGCGCCTTTGCAGCTCATTCAGAAATCGGCGGCGCCGCTGCGTCAGCAGGTCGTCGAGGAAATTCGCCAGTCGATCATCACCGGGGCGATCCCGCCCAGCGCGCGGCTGATCGAGCGCGAGCTGATCAGCCTGATGGGCGTGTCGCGCACGGTGATCCGCGAGGCGCTGCGCCAGCTCGAATCCGAAGGGCTCGTCATCATCATCCCCAACAAGGGCCCGGTGGTGCGCGAACTGACCCGCGCCGAGGCGCGCGACCTCTACGCGATCCGCGGCGTGATGGAAGGGCTGGCGGCGCGACTGTTCGTCGAGCGCGGCAACGACGCGCAGCTCGCGCGGCTGCGCGAGGCGCTCGACGCCACCGTCGCAGCCTATCAGGACGGCGACCCGCAGCGCGTGCTGGAAACCAAGAACCGCTTCTACGCGGTGCTGTTCGAGGGCGCCGGCAGCGAGACCATCTCCTCGATGATGGACACGCTCTATGCGCGGATCTCGCGCTGGCGCGCGCTCGGCCTCGCCCATCCGCAGCGCTCGCCGGAACGCTCCAGCGAAAGCATTCAGGGCTTGCGCATGATGCTGGCGGCGATCGAGGCGCGCGACGCCGATCGCGCCGAGAAGATCACCCGCGAGGAGGCCGCCAAGGCCGGCGCGGAGGTGATGCGGCTGCTCGACGAGGCAGCGCCAACTCCGGCGTGACGGCGCGGACGGCACGCGGACGCGCCGCCCGCAAGCAGCACGCCGTGCGCTCAGCGCGACGCCCACTCGCCGCCGGCGCGCCGGCGCAGCGCCTGTAGCGTCTCCTCCGCCTCGCGCGCCACCGCCGCGGCGTCCATACCGAGGAGCTTGCCGCCGCGCTTGAGCACGCGGCCGTCGATGATGACGGTATCGACATTGGCGGGCGTCGCGACGCGCGCCAGCGCGCTGTGCGCTTCGCCGAGCGGCGCCATGTTGAGGTCCGTGGTGCGCACCAGCACGATATCGGCGCGCTTGCCGCGCGCCAGCGTGCCGACCTTGTCGGCGATGCCGAGCGCCTTGGCGCCGTTGACGGTCGCCATCTCCAGCACGTCGGTGAACTCGACGAACGGCTGCTTCTCGGTGACGGTGTCATACCATGGTACGCCGACATACCACGCCGTCGCCATCTGCTCGAACATCGACACGCCGCCGAGCATCGCGGAATCGATCGACAGCGACAGGTTGACGCCCTTCTGCCGCAGCGCGAACAGCGCATCGTGCAGCGAGGTGTCGTAAGGCGTGCGCAGGTCCGAGGTCGGCGAGAAGCTCACCGTGGCGCCGGACCTGGCGACCGCCTCGAGGTCGGCCTCGGTCTGGCCGATCCAGTGCGCAAGGATGGTGGTGCGGTCGACATAGCCGGCATTCACCAGCCGGGCCGCCGGCTGGAAGATGCGCTTGTTGGCGCCGGTATGGACGATGGTCGGCAGGCCCTGCTCCTTGGCGAAGCGGTATTCCGCGGCGACCACCTCCTCGGTGGTGTTGCGGAAGCCGCGCATCGCCACGCCGAGATCGACCCGGCCGCCGAACGTCGCGGCATTGCCGAACCATTGCTGCTTGACGCGCTTGATGTCGTCGAGGTCGCAGGTCTTGTCCTTCGGCGTCGGATCCGAAGGGCCGTAATAGTAGCGGCCGCGGATCCCGCTTTCCTGCATCGCGCGCAGTTCGGCGTCGGCATGCGCCGGCGAGCGGACATTGTGCGCGAAATTGGCGACGCTGGTGATGCCGGCATTGATCGCCTCGGCCAGCGCCAGCCGGTTGGAGCGGTAATGGTCGTCCGGCGTGTAGTGCTCGACGAACGCCGCCTTGACCGGGAAATACTCCTTGCCAGCGCGCTGCATGTTGCGCAGCGTCGTGTTCCACAAATGCCAATGGGTGTCGATCATGCCCGGCATCGCGATCATGCCGCTGGCATCGATGCTCGCGGCGCCGGCGGGCGCGGTGCCGGCGGCGCCGATCGCGACGATGACGCCGTCACGGACATGGATGTCGCCGCGCGGAATGTCGCCGGCGCCGCGCTCCATCGTGACGATGTAGGCGTTGCGGATGACATAATCGCCGCCCGGCGCTGCGGCGGGCGATGCGGTCTGGGCCTGCGCCGTCTGCGCCTGGCTCAGCGCCGCCGCGCCGGCCGCACCGGCCGCGGCGAGGAAAGTCCGTCGATCGAACGCAGGATTATCGTTGTCGCGCATCGCTTTACCTCCCTGTCGAGCTGGAGACCGCCGGTCTCCCCTGGTTGATCGCTTCGCAGAATTCCTTTCTTCGATCGTTTCCGCTAGCCGAGGCCGACGCCGGCGACCACCACCGCGAGGATGACCAGCGTGGTGCCGGAGACCGTGGCGACATGGCGCCAGCCCAGCGCCGCGATATCGGCGAACGAGGTCTTGAGCCCGAGCGCGGCGATCGCCAGCATCAGGCCGAAGCTCGACGCCTCGACCAGCACGCGCTTGAGCGGCGCATAGGCCGCCGCCACACCGGGGATTTCCGGAACGATGCTGTTGACGACGCACAGCAGCAGGAACGCCAGCGCGAATACCGGCACCGGCACGCGCGCCGGCGGCGCGGTGCGCGCGCCCGCGCGCGCGAACCACCAGCCGAGCGCCAGCACCACCGGCAGCAGCAGGAACACGCGGAACAGCTTGACGATCACCGCGGCATTGCCGGCGGCGTCCGATACCGCGTAGCCGGCGCCGACCACCTGAGCGACGTCGTGGATGGTCGCGCCCAGCACGATGCCGGTGGTATGGGCGTCGAAGCCGAGCGCGCCGCACAGCGCCGGATAGAGCAGCATCGCCAGCGTCGACAGCGCGTTGACCGCGATGACGACGAACACGATCTCAGCATCCCTGCCCTTGTAGGCCGGCAGCACCGAGGCGGTCGCGAGCGTGGCCGAGGCGCCGCACACCGCGGTGCCGGCTCCGGCCAGCGCGCCGAAGCCCGGCGTCTGGCCGAGCAGCCGCGCCAGCGCGAGCCCGGCCACCAGCGTCGCCGCCATCGCCGCCACCACCAGAACCGCGACGCCGGCGCCGAGCGCGGCGATGTCGGACCAGGCGATGCGCAGGCCGAGCAGCGCCACCGCGACGCGCAGCACGGTGCGGATGCAGAACGCGGTGCCCGCTTCGAAGATCGGCCGCCTGCCGAGCGGCATCAGCACGATGCCGAACACCAGCGCCAGCACCATCGCCGGCACGGGTATGAGCGGCGCGATCACGGGCGCGGCGGCCATCGCGCCGGCCGTGACCAGCAGCGTCAGCAGCACGCCGGGCGCGGCGGCGCGCAACGCTTGCAGCCAGCGCGCCAGCGGCGCATCGGTCGCGCCGTCGAACCTCATCGGACGCTCCTCCTGACGATTCTCCGCGCGCGCCCACCGCCGCAGCGGGCGGATCGTTCGCTGCGGCTTGCCGTCATGCTCACGATTTGCCGGACGATCGCTCGGACCGGCCGCAGCGCTCAGGCGCTGCGGTAGAGCTTGGTCATCACGAATTCGCGGTGGCCGAGCGCCTCCGCCGCGGTCAGGCGGCCGTTGGCGGTGCGCACGATCATGTCGATCAAGAGGTCGCCGGCCTGCGGGATCGTCAGCTCGCGCCGCAGGATGCCGGAGACATCGAGGTCGATGTGCTCCGACATGGTGCGCACCGTGCGCGGATTGCCGCTGATCTTGATCACCGGGACGATCGGGTTGCCGATCACGTTGCCCTGTCCGGTCGGGAAGGTGTGGACGACGTAGCCGGCCGCCGCCATCAGCGTGACGCACTCGGCCGCGGCCGAGGAGGTGTCCATGTAATAAAGTCCCGGCCCCTTCGCCGGCGCCTCCGCCGGCTGCAGCGCGTCGATGAAGCGGCACTCCCGGCCGATCTTCTCGAGATTGCCGAGCGCCTTCTCCTCGATCGTGGTCAGGCCGCCGGCAATGTTGCCCTTGGTCGGCTGCGAGTCCGACAGGTCGTCGGTCTTGTGCGCCTCGATGACATCGTCCTGATAGGCCTTCCAGATTTTGTACCACTTCTCGCCGACCTCGGGCGTGGCGGCGCGCGCCTTGCACAGATGCTCGGCGCCGGTGATCTCCGAGGTCTCGCCGAACACGCCGTAGATGCCCTTCGGGATCAGCTTGTCGTACATGTTACCGACGGTCGGGCACGACGACAGGCCGGTGGTGGTGTCGGATTCACCGCACTTGGTGGACACCCACAGATCGGCGATGCCGCATTCCTCGCGGCGCTGCTCCGAGGCCCACTGCACATAGTCCTTGGCGACGCGCGATGCCTTGGCGATGGTCATGATGTCGCCGGTGCCTTCGATACCGAAGCCGGTGACCGGCTTGCCGGTCTTGGCGATGCCCTCGACCACGCGGTTGGTCCACTGGTCCTCGATGCCGATCACCACCACCGCGGCGACGTTGGGGTTCGATCCGGTGCCGATCAGGGTGCGGAAATGCAGGTCGAGGTCCTCGCCGAACTGCAGCCGGCCATAGGCATGCGGCAAAGCCAGCGTGCCCTTGACGTTGTTGGCGACCGCCTCGCAGGCCGCGTTCGACAGGTCGTCGAGCGGCAGGATGACGACATGGTTGCGCACGCCGACGCGGCCGTTCTCGCGCCGCCAGCCGGTGAACGTCAGATCAGATTGCGGAGCCTTGCTTGCCATTGCGATCACCAGCGCTTGGTCTTGACATTGTGAACGTGAACGTGGTCGCCCTTGGCGATCGGCGCGATCGCCTTGCCGATGTCCTGGCCGTATTTCCACACCGTGTCACCGGCCTTGATGTCGGTGAGCGCGACCTTGTGGCCGATCGGAATGTCCATCTTGGACTGCAGCCGGAGCGAGGAGTTGTCGGCGGTCACGACGCAGAGCATGTCGGTGCCCGCCTTGAGCCCCTCGACCACCACGACACCGACGGTGTCCTTTTTTTCATGCACCAAGACATGCGGCGCGCTCATCGTGCTTGCCCTCACCCTTTCCGACAGACGCATATGGCCATTAATGATTTTATGTCTTATACAAGACTCCCGAGGGCGTCAATCGCGCGCGGCGACGGGACGCGAAAATGATGCTTTGATCCGCCGTGGCGGCGGACGAGAGGCACAAAGGGAGGCCGGCCATGTAGGATCGCCAACACCGCAGACGCCATCGCGGCGTGGCGATGGACGATTCGAGGCGTGCAGCCTTCAGACCACAGAGACTCGTTGAAGGGAGAACAGATGATGCAGAGTTCAAGGACGGCCTTGCTCGGCCTGGCAGCGATGGCCGCGGCGGCGTTCGCAGCGCCGGCGCAGGCCCAGAGCAACTACCCCGACCGCCCGATCACCTTCGTGGTGTCGTTCGCGCCCGGCGGCCTGTCGGACACCGGAGCGCGGCTGGTCGCTGCGGAGATGACCAAGCATCTCGGCCAACCGATCGTGATCGAGAACAAGCCGGGCGCCTCGGGCGTCACCGGCGGCGCGACGGTCTGGCGCGCCGCGCCGGACGGCTACACGCTGCTGGCGAGCGCGATCTCGGAAGTGCAGAACCTGCACTATCTCAAAGTTCCCTACAACTTCGCCAGCGAGTTTACGCCGATCGGCAAGATCGCCGACGGCCCGGCGACGGTGCTGATCGTCAAGGCGGATTCGCCTTACAAGACGTTCGACGACCTGATGAAGCACATCAAGGCGAATCCGGGAAAGATCAACTTCGCGACATCCGGCCCGGCCACGACGCCGGCCATCGCCATCGCGCAGCTCAATTCGGTCGCCAAGACCGACATCGTCGGCGTCGCCTATCGCGGCTCCGGTCCGGCCGCGGCGGCGGTCGTGTCCGGCGACGTGATTGCCGCCTTCACCTTCAACTCGATCGCCACACCGCTGGTCGAGAACAACCAGGTTCGCATCCTCGCGGTCGCGAGCGGCAAGCGGGTCGAGGGCGTCGATGCGCCGACGATGGCCGAGCTCGGCTACAAGGACTTCGAGCATGACGCCTTCGTCGGCCTGTCGGGCCCGCCGAACCTGCCCAAGGACATCGTCAAGAAGCTGAACGACGCACTCAACAAGGCAGTGCGGGATCCGGGCTACGTGGAGAAGATCAAACGGCTCGGCATGCTGCCGCCGCCAGAGAACAACAGCCCGGAGGCGTTCCACGACTACATCGTCAAGGAAACCGCGCGTCAGGCTGCCCTGGCGAAGCTCGCCCCCGCGGTGCTGAACAAGAAGGATTAGAGTCCGGGCGGACCGATCGAGCCGGAGCACGGGCCGTCCGTGCTCCGGCTTTTTTTTCGCTCAGGCGCCGGCGCGGCGCGTCTCGCCGTCGCGGTTGCAGAGGTCGAGCGCAGCGGCGAGATAGATGCGCGCCGCGGTGACGACGTCGTCGATCAGCACATGCTCGCCGACCGCATGCATCGAGCGGCCCTTGGCACTCGGATGGATGCGGCCGCCCGGGCCGAACACCACGCAGGGCACGCCATAGGCGTTGAAATGCACCGCATCGGCGCCGGGCCGGCGGATGATCGAAGCCGGCCGCTCGCCCATCACCGCCTGCTGCGCGGCGCCGAGCGCCTGCACCACCGGCAGGTCCTCGTCGATCACAGTGGCCGGATCGGTGACATAGAAGAACAGCGCCGGCTCGGCGATGCCCTTGCGCGCCGCGAAAGCGCGCAGCACGGCGCGGAGCTGCCGCTTGACGATGTCCGTGGTCTGTCCCGGCACGGTGCGGATGTCGAGATACAGGCTGCAGCTATAGGGATTGCGCGACAGCCGCCACGGATCGCCGCCGCGTATGCTGGCGATCGTAACATTGGGCCGCTCGCCCATATAGCTGTCGGCCTGCTCGTAATCGCGCGCCCATTCGGCGATGTCGCTCTGCAATTCGTGCATCACGCTGATGGCGTTGACGACGCCCGGCCGGTTCGACATCGCGGAATGGCTGACCGTGCCCTGCACGGTGATGCGCGCCCACAGGCAGCCGAGATTGGCGGTGGAGATGCGCAGGCCCGTCGGCTCCACCAGCATCGCGTAGTCGGCGGTGACGCCGTGCGTCACCAGATGCTTGCTGCCGACGCCGTAGCCGGAATAGGCGACGCCCTGGAATTCCTCGATCGCGGTCTTCTCGATCTCGCCGACCACGCCGCCGAGCGAGACGTCGCCGGCAAGCCTGACGTTGCTCTTGACCATGGCCTCGATCGCGACCAGCGCCGCGGCGAGCCCGCTCTTCATGTTGTTGGAGCCAAGGCCCCACAGCCAGCCGTCCTCGATCACCGCCTTGGGCTTGAAGCCGGCGCCGACCAGATAGTCCTCGGTGCCGTCATAGGAGGTGTCCATGTGGCCGGTGAACAGCAGATTGATGCCGGTGCCCGCACCGCGCATATGGCCGACCGCATTGGGCCGGCCCTCGTCGACACATTGCAGGTCGGTCTCGAGCCCGGCCCGGGCCATGCGCTCGACCAGATAGCGCGCCATCGCGGCTTCGCCGCCGGTCGGGCTCGCGATATCGACCATGTCGGCGAGCGCGTCGCGCACCGCGGCCGCGGTGATGTGCTCGGCCGCCTTGGAGAAATCCGGATGCATCATCCACCCATTGCTTGACGTGAACGCCGTGCGGAACTGCAGCCACGCCGCCGTCCCGCAGTCCTCAATAAGCGCGGTGGCGCGGCGCCTCGCCGCGCAGCAGCACCGCCTCGACATTGTCCCAGGCCGAGCGGAACAGGAAGGCCGCCGACTGGCGGGTAACGCCGGCGATGTGTGGCGTCAGCAGCAGGCGGCGCGCGCCCTCGCCGTCGAGCTTCAGCAGCGGATTGTCCGGCTCCGGCGGCTCGGTCGTATAGACGTCGACCGCGGCGCCGCCGATCAGGCCATCGCGCAGCCGCGCCGCCAATGCCGCCTCGTCGACGATGCCGCCGCGCGAGGCCTGGATCAGCACCGCATCCGGCTTCATGCGCGCCAGCTGCTTGGTGCCGATCAGGTTGCGGGTCTGCGGCAAGAGCGGCACGTGCAGCGACACCACGTCGGCCTCGGCCAGCAGGTCTTCGAGCGTCATCGCCTGCGCGCCGAGCGCATCCGCCTCGGCGGGATTGGGCGGCGCGGGATCGTAGTAGCACAGCCGCGCCCCGGCATTGCGGAACGCGCGCGCCACGGCGACACCGATGGTGCCGAAGCCGACGATGCCGACCAGCAGGCCCTCGATGCCGCGCAGATTGTCGGCCAGCATGCGGCTGCGGAACGCGGCGTAGCGGCCCGCTTTGATCTCGGCGTCGGCCCAGGAGAGCCGCCGCAGCAGCAGCGAGGCGCTGGTCAGCGCATATTCGGCGAGCGCGGCATTGCTGCCGCCCGGCACATTGGCGACCGGAATGCCGCGCCGCTCCAGCACGGCGCGGTCGAGCCGGTCGAGCCCGGCGCCGGTGACCTGCACCAGTTGCAGCCGGCAGTCCTCGAACAGCGCGCCGTCGAGCTTCGGCCCGACCGCCGGGATCACCAGCGCGCGCGCCGCGCGCAACGCCTCGGCCACCGCAGCGTCACCGGGCGCCAGATAGGTCACCGACAGCGTCGACGGCGCGGCGGCGCCGACCCGCACGAAGTCCGCTTCCGGACGCAGGCAGACGACGTCCGCGATGTAAGCCTGCGCCATGTCAGCCTGCGCCATGTCAGCCGGCCCGCCGCACTTGCCGCAGCTCGGCGGTCTTGTTCTGCACGGTGTCGAGCTGGGCGAAGATCTGCTTGGCCTCGGCCGCGATCGCATTGGCGATGTCGTCGAGCATGGCCGCGCCCTTCTCCACCGTGGCGTGCTGCGGGCTGCCGTACCAGCCGGTCGGCGCGATCGAGCGGATGTCGGTCAGCACCGGCTGATAGGCGTGGGTGCGGCGCAGCTTGTCCATGTGATGGCCGTGCTGGTGGTCCGAGGAATAGTCGATGCGATCGAGATGCACCAGATCGGGGCGGTACGCCATCACCGCGAGCGCCTCGATCTCACCGCCATGAGTGAGCCCGCCGCACTGGTGGCCGTAAAGCTCGTTGGCGACATAGCACGCCTGCACCGTGAGCACGGTCATGCCGTGGCGGCGGTGCAGGTCCTCGGCCGCGATCGCCAGCGACGGGATGTTGCCTTCGTGCCAGTTCAGGATCAGCAGATATTTGGCGCCGTGCTCCGCCGTCGCGGCGCAGGTCTCCGTCACCACCCGCATATAGGTGTCGGGCGACAGCGTGATGGTACCCTCGAACGGCCGGTGCATCGGCGTGACGCCGAGCGGGATCGCCGGCAGCACCAGCCCGTCCATCCGCTCCGCCACCGCATGCGCGATGACGTTGGAGGCGAAGATGTCGGTGCCGGTCGGCAGGTGCGGGCCGTGCTGCTCGACGCTGCCGGCCGGATAGATCACCAGCGGATGGCGCTTGAACTGCGCCGCGATCTCGGGCTGGGTCAGGTCCCAGAAATACCGTGTCGGCAGCATCACGCGGCCTCGCGCAGGCGGCGGTCGGCGTCGGCGAAGATGTCGGCGAGCTTGACGCAGCGGCCGTTCTCCTCGATCGAGCGCAGCGCGGCGTAGACCGTCGCCACCGCGACATTGCCGTTCTCCGCGGTCAGTTCGTTCGGCTTGCCGGTGCGGCAGCTCTCCGCGAACAGCTCGAGCTCGGCGCGGAACATGTCGCTCTGCTGCACCTTGAGCACCTCGCGCTTGGCGTAGCCGTCCTTGCCGCGCTGGATGTAGAGCGTCGCGGTCTCGTGCAGCTTGTGCGGGGTATCCCAGGCGCCGAAGTCGATCTCGTAGTGCATCAGGCCTTTGGAGCCGAACACCCGCACCGCGAACACCGCCGGCGACGTCCAGCAGGTGCCGACATAGCCGACCTTGCCGTCGGCGAACTTCAAGAGCGTCATCGACTGGTCGTCGACCTCGGCACCGACCGGCGACAGCTTGGACGCGATCGAGCTCGCTTCGGCGATCTCGCCGCCGAGATAATGCAGGATGTCGAAGTGGTGGACGCCGAGCTGCGACAGCGGGCCGCCGGGCGCGCGGTTCTTGTACCAGCGCCAGGTCTGCGGCGTCAGCTCGAGCGCGCGCTCGTTGGAGAAGTTGGCCTCGATGAAGGCGACGCGGCCGAGCTCGCCGGCGTCGATCGCGGCGCGCATCTGCCGGATGCCGGCAAGCAGCCGCGCGCTGTGGCCGACCGTCACGGTGATGCCGTGCTTCTGCTGCAGCGCGGCGATCTGCAGCCCTTCTTCCAGCGTGCTCGCGATCGGCTTTTCGGTGTAAACGTGCTTGCCGGCCTGCGCCACCTCGCGGGCCATCGGCAGGTGCTGCTCGTTGGGGACTGTAAGGATGACGCCCTTGATCCGCGGATTTCCCAGCAGGGCGTTGAGATCGGACACCACTTCAATTCCGGTGTCTTTCGCAAATCCTGCCCGCGTCGCCTCCGAGCGGCTGAAACCGGCTACAATCCGAACCTTGTCGGACTGCTTCGACGCCGCCGTGAGGACCCGAGCCCAACGACCAAGACCAATGATGCCAACGTCAACCGTATCGACCATGACTTCTGACTCTCTCCATAGACCCGGTTCTGGGCGGTGATCGCCGCTCTCGATAATATCGTATTACGGTAAGACCATGACCGACCACGCCGGCGCTGTCAAGGCAAGGCAGGAGAGCCGGCTGCGGCAAGAAGATCCGACACGATCAGGAAGGAGACGACGCTTGAAGGCGGCCAAACCATTACGGCCCGAAAAGTCGGTGGGATTCCGGCCGCTCTACCGGCAGGTGCAGGAGGCGCTGGTGCAGCGGATCGGCGCCGGATACTGGAAGCCGGGCGACATGCTGCCGAGCGAGTTCGAGCTCGCCGCCGACCTCGGCGCGTCGCAAGGCACCGTGCGCAAGGCGCTCGCCCGCATGGAAGCGGAAAACCTGATTTTCCGCTTGCAGGGCCGGGGCACCTTCGTCGCCCGGCACGACGACGCCCGCATCCTGTTCCAGTTCTTCAAGCTCACGCCGGATCGCGGCGAGGTGCAATTTCCCGAAAGCCGCGTCATCGACGTGCGCCTCGGCGCCGCGGACCGGGCGGCGGCGCGCATTCTCAACCTCGATCCGCGCGCGCGCGTGATCCGGCTCGACCGGGTCCGCTCGCTCGCCGGCCAGGTGTGCATCGTCGAGCGGATCGTGCTGCCGCAGGCGCGCTTCAGCGGCTTCGAGAAGAATCCCATCCCGAACAACCTCTACCAGCTCTACCGCTCGACCTACGGCGTTACCATCACGCGCGCGGTGGAGCGGCTCAAGGCGGTGGCGGCGACGCGGCGCGAGGCCGGCCATCTCGGCGTCGCGATCGGCACGCCGCTGCTGTCGATCGACCGCACCGCGCTCGACATCAACGGCACGCCAGCGGAGTGGCGCGTGTCGCTGTGCCGCACGGATTCGCTGCACTATCTCTCCAACCTGCGCTGACGCGCTGCCGTGGCGCGGCCACGCCCGGCGCGCTGCCATTGCCGCTTGATGCGGCGGCACCAGGCGACGATCAGCCTGCGGCTGTCGATCTCGAGAGCGATGTTGCAGGCGGTACCGAACAGCGGGTGCCGCGGCGGCGGCGGAAACCGCAGCTTGTTCTCGGCCTGCAGATAATCGGCATGGGCCCGCAGCGCGTGGATTTCCGCCTCCGCCAGCGCGATGGTGCGGTCGAGCAGCGCCACCGCTTCGCGCTGCGGCAACAGCCACATCGCATGCATGCGCACATTGAGCTCGCGGCGGCTCACGAAGGCGCCGGGACCGCCGCGCAGCCAGGTGCGCAGCACCGCGAGGCCGCGCGGCGTCAGCCGATAGAGCTTCTTGTCGAACGGCCGCGCGTCCTTGACCACGCGAAAGGCGACGCAGCCGTCCGCGGCGAGCTTGGCGAGCTCCTTGTAGATGTTGCTGTGGCCCGACGACGCGAAGATCATGCTGCGCGGGCCGGAGGTGAAGCGCGACAGCTCGTAGCCGCTGCGCTCCTTGCGCGCCAGCAGGCTCAGCAGCGAATAGCCGAGCGCGGACATCGTCGGCCGCGCCGCCGCGGTGCGGTTCGCGGTCGTGCTGCGCGCCATCTCCGCCCCCTCCTCCGTCCCTCAGACCATGCGCATGCGACGCGCCGCTGTCACGTCCGCTCGCATCTGCCGCGGCGCGATGACACGGAGCCGCCGCGTCCCGGCCGCAACGGAACGGCGAGCCGGTTCGTTGTCACCGCGCCGCCATTATGGTACCAGGACCATAAAGGCAGATCAGCGGCGCCGTTGCGCCCGCGCTCCGGGAGGCCATGTTGTCGAGACCCTATTACCATCCCAATCCGATCCGTGGCGAAGGCGCGCAGCAATATATCGGCGTCAGCCATCAGTTGAAGGAGCCATGGCCGGAAGAGGCGCGCAACGTCCGGCTGGTCGCGCATTCCGACCTCAACGGCTGGGGCGACGCGTTCCAGGTCCAGGTCGGAAAGGGCGTGTGCTACGTCGCCGCTTCGGGGGTCAACGGCCACAACGGCATGACGATTCTCGACGTCTCCAACCCGTCGAAGCCGAAGATCGTCAACCAGCTCGTCGATTCGCCGGCGGCGCGCACCCACAAGGTGCTGCGCATCACCGACGACGTGCTCTTGACCAACAGCGAGCTGCGCCCGGCGCTGCGCAGCCAGTATCCGGACGCGGTGCCGGGCCTGCGCATCTTCGACAACAGCGATCCGTTCCATCCGAAATTCGTGCGCTACGTGCGCACTGAGGGCTTCGGCGTGCACCGCCCGATCTATGATCGCCGGCGCAAGCTGCTGTACAGCTCGGCCTTCAAGGACGGCTACCGCGGCAAGGTGCTGCTGATCCACGACATGAAGGACCCGATGAATCCCGAGCTGCTCAGCTTTGCCGCGATCCCCGGCCAGGGCGAGCAGGAGACGCCGACCTGGGACAGCAGCATCGTCTCCGACAAGCGCGTCTGGGTGCACGAGGGCAATCCGTTCGGCAATTACGTGACCGCGGGCTATTGGGACGGCGGGGTCGCGCTGTTCGATCTCACCGATCCGCGCGCGCCGAAATTCATGTGGCGGCACAATCCGCACGAGACCCACGGCTGGCCGGGCTGCTATCACAGCTTCCTGGTGCCGGAGGGCTCGGAATTCGGCATCGCGACGCAGGAGACCACCACCGTCAACTGCGACGAACCGCCGGCCTTCGTGACCTTCTATGATCTGCGCAACATCCATCACCCGTTGCCGATCAGCACCTATATGCCGCACGAGATCGACCCCTATACGATGCGGCCGCTCGACGAGAAGTGGTGCCGCACCGGCGCGCGCTATGGCGCGCACAATATCTGGCTCGACATGAAGAGCACGGATCTCATCTATATCTGCTGGTTCAATGCGGGCCTGCGCATCATCGACTGGTCGAACCCGTTCAAGCCCAAGGAGGCCGGCTATTACATTCCCGCCGGCACCCGCGAGCGCTGCTGCCCGCAGAGCAACGACGTGCAGGTCGATCCGGCCACCGGGCTGATCTACATGGCGGACCGCTGGGGCCTCGGCCTGCACATCCTGGAATATACCGGCTGATGCCGCGGGCTCACGGCGCGGCCGCATGCGCCGCCAGCACCGGATCGTGGCGCACCGCGACGCGGATCGCCGGCCAGATCGCGCGCCGCCAGGCTGACAGGCCGGCGTCCGCCGTCACCAGCCGGCCGTCGCGCAGCACGAACCATTGCGGCGCGCCCGGCTGCGCCCGCACGCGTGCGCGCACCATGGCAAGCTCCGCCGGCCAGCCCTCCTCCGCAAGCAGATCGCGCAGCCGCGGCGCGATCACCTCGCGATAGCGCAGCCGCGCGAACTCGCCGCTGTCGAGGAAGGCCGGCCGCGCGTCACGCCGCCAGATGCGGCACGGGCCGCAATCCTCGGCGCCGACATAGACCACGGTGAGCGGGCCGCGCGCGCCGAACGCTTCGCGCGGCGCATCGGACAGCAGCAGGCTTCCACCCAGCAGCACAGCAAGCCAGGGCAGGACGCGTGTCGATGCGGCGCGCGCGATCAGCATGCGGCGGAGCATAAGTCCGCCGCGCCCGGCGCCGCTTACCCAAAGTCAAGGTCGCGTGTCGCGAAGGATGGCAGCTTGCCGGCGGAAGCAAGGTCAAGGAGCCGTCATGCCTGAAACCGTGAATCCCGGCGGCGCGCCGGCCGAGGACGACGAGCCGGTGCCGTTCATGCAGCGGGTGCTCGACGATCCGTTCCTGCTGCTGTTCATCGGGGTCACCATCCCGACGGTCCTTTACGTGGTCTGGGGGGTGATGGAAGTCGCGACCATCCCGCTCGGCAAGTGAGCTGACATCGGGAAGTGAGCTGATATCGGGAAGTGACCTGACAAGCGACCTGACCCGTTCAAGACCGCAATCCTTTCAAGAACAAGCGACGTCCGGAGCACAACAGCATGGCCATCACCTCGCCCGAGCGACGTGTCTGGTGGAACGAACCCGTCGAGCGCGTCGAACTGATCTGGACCGGAGTGGCGCTGCTCTGGGGCCTGTTCATGTTCTTCTTCATGATCGCCTGGCACTTCATCGGCGGGCAGAACCTGTCGAACGAAGCCTACCGGGTGACGCCGAGCGCCTACGAGCAGAAAGTCGAGGCGTTCGCGCAGAAATACCAGGTGCGCGACGAGTCCGGCACCCCGGTGGTGAAGCCGCCGGCCGGCGTCGACGTCTATCTGCTCGGCCGGCTGTGGCAATGGTGGCCGGTGCTGGAGCTGGAGAAGGGCCAGAGCTACCGCCTGCACCTGTCGTCGATCGACTGGCAGCACGGCTTCTCGCTGCAGCCGACCAACATCAACATCCAGGTCCATCCCGGCTACGAGCACATCATGACTCTGACGCCGACCGAGACCGGCGAATTCGGCATCATCTGCAACGAATTCTGCGGCATCGGCCACCACACGATGACCGGCAAGATCATCGTCGTCAGCAAGCAAGCAGAGGCGAAATAACATGACCACGACCATCGATAGCGGCCTTGCGGCCGCGGTCGGCAGCAAGGCCGGAGATTTCCGGATCTGCCAGTACACCGGCCTCAAGGTCGATGTCGGCGCGCAGCGCCTGATCATCGTCAATGCGGTGGCCGCGGTGGTGTTCCTCGCCGTCGGCGGCGTGATGGGACTGCTGGTGGCGCTGACGCGCTGGCCGGCGGTGCACCTGCTGCCCGCCGAATGGTTCTACCTGATCCTCACCGCGCACGGCGCCAACGTGCTGCTGTTCTGGATCATCTTCTTCGAGATCGCGGTGCTGTATTTCGCATCCGCGGTGCTGCTCAATTGCCGGCTGGCCGCGCCCAAGACCGGCTGGGTCGCCTTCCTGCTGATGGTGGCCGGCGCCATCGTCTACAACGTCGCCGTGTTTCAGGGCGACTCCACGGTGATGTTCACCTCCTATCCGCCGATGATGGCCAAGCCGGAGTTCTATCTCGGCCTCATCCTGTTCGCGGTCGGAGCGCTGATCGCCGTCGGGCTGTTCTTCGGCACGCTGCTGATCGCCAAGACCGAGCGCACCTATGAGGGCTCGGTGCCGCTCGTCACCTTCGGCGCCGTCACCGCGGCGATCATCGCCGTGTTCACCCTCGCCACCGGCGCCATTATCCTGGTGCCGACCTTCCTGTGGTCGGTCGGCCTGATCCGCGAGATCGACCCGCTGATGTACAAGCTGGTGTGGTGGGCGATGGGACACTCCTCGCAGCAGATCAACGTCTCCGCCCATGTCGCGATCTGGTACGCGATCGCCGCCATGGTGCTGGGCGCCAAGCCGCTGTCGGAGAAGGTCAGCCGCACCGCGTTCTTCCTCTATATCCTGTTCCTGCAGCTCGCCTCCGCGCACCACCTCTTGGCGGAGCCGGGCATCAGCTCGGAGTGGAAGATCGTCAACACCAGCTACATGATGTATCTCGCCGTGCTCGGCTCGATGATCCACGGCTTCACCGTGCCCGGTGCGATCGAGGCGGCGCAGCGCCGCAACGGCTTCACCAAGGGCGTGTTCGAGTGGCTGCGCAAGGCGCCGTGGGGCAATCCGGCGTTCTCCGGCATGTTCCTGTCGCTGGTGATGTTCGGCTTCATCGGCGGCATTTCCGGCGTGGTGCTCGGCACCGAGCAGCTCAACCTCCTGATGCACAACACGGTCTACGTGCCCGGCCACTTCCACGGCACCGTGGTCTGCGGCACCACGCTCGCCTTCATGGCCGGCACCTATCTGGTGGTGCCGCTGATCTTCCAGCGCGAGATCATCTGGCCGAAGCTCGCCAAGCTGCAGCCCTATCTGTTCGGGGCGGGCGCCGCCGGCATCTCGATGTTCATGATGGGCGCCGGCACGCTCGGCGTGCCGCGCCGGCACTGGGACATCAACTTCACCGACGCGGTGATCGGGTTCCAGCACTCCCCCGGCGCGTTCCTGATGATGGGGCTCAACGGCATCAGCGCCATCCTGGCGGCGATCGGCGGCGGCATCTTCGTGCTGGTGATCGTCGGCACGGTGCTGTTCGGCAAGAAGATCGGTCCCGGCCACAAGCTGACCTTCCCGCTGCACTCCGGCGCGCGCGTGGTGTCGAAGTACGGCAGCGACGCCACCGTCAAGCTGCCCGGCACCATCGTGCTGGTGACGATCTTCTTCCTGGCGTTCGTGCTCTACTACTTCGTCAACTGGAAGTATCTCTCCGACCTGTGGCTGTTCCGCTAAGGCCGTAGGACAGGAGAGCCCGACCGTGCCCGCCGCATTGACCATCGCAACGTCGCTCCTGAAGCTTCGGATCGGCGTTGCCATTGCGGCGAGCGCGGTCGCCGGCGTGGCGGCGGCGCAAGGCGAGGCGCTGCCGGCATGGCGGACCCTGCTGCTGGCGCTCGCCGTGCTCGGCGCTTCCGGCGCGGCCGGCGCCTTCAATCACTATTACGAACGCGACCTCGACCGCCGCATGGCGCGCACCGCGGCGCGGCCGTTCGCAAGCGGGCAGCTCAAGCCGGGCGCCGGCTGGCTTCTAGCCTTCGCCGCGCTCGGCGCTGCCTCGCTACTGCTCGCCTATGCGATGGGCGGCGCGGTCAGCACGCTCTATGTGCTGCTCGGCGGCGTCACCTATGGCGTCGTCTATACGGTGTGGCTGAAGCGCCGCACCGCCTGGAATATCGTGGTCGGCGGGCTCGCCGGCAGCTTCGCGGTGCTGGCCGGCGCCGCCGCGGTCGATCCGGCGCCGCAGACCGTGCCGGTGCTGCTGGCGCTGGTGATGTTCCTGTGGACGCCGCCGCATTTCTGGAGCCTGGCCGCGGCGCGGCGCGAGGACTATGCGCGCGCCGGCTTTCCGATGCTGCCGGTCACCGCGCCGCAGCGGGTGTGGACCAGCGCGATCCTGGCGCACACGGTGGCGCTGACGCTGCTGTCGCTGCTGCCGCTGTGGTTCGGCATGGGGCTGATCTACGGCCTGGGCGCAGCGTCCGGCGGCGCGATCTTCGTGCTGCGGAGCTGGCAGCTCTACCGCGCGCCGGGCCGATCCACCGCGATGGCGAATTTCGGCGCCTCGCTGATCCATCTGACGCTGCTCACCGCCGGCATCGTGCTCGACGGCGCATTCGGTGGCATGATCGAGGTCACGCCGTGAACCGCGCCCGCCTCGCGGCCGGGTTTGCGGCCGGACTCGCGGCGGCGCTGGTGCTGACGCCGCTGCCGGGCATTGCCGCCGGCAATGCCGGGCTCGCCGATCCGCGGCTCGATCCACGCCGCGTGCTGGCGCAGAGCGAGGCCGCGCTCGGCACCCTGATCGGCGACCATCACTTCACCGATTCGCAGGGCCGCCGCTTTTCGCTCGCCGACTATCGCGGCAAGCCGCTGGTCATCAGCCTGATCTATACGAGCTGCAGCACGGTGTGTCCGACCACCACGCAGCACCTGCTCGACGCCGTCGCCGAAGCGCGGCGCAGCATCGGCGCCGACCGCTTCGCGGTGCTCACCATCGGCTTCGACGCGCGTCGCGACACGCCGCAGCGGCTCGCGGCCTTCGCGACGCAGCAGGGCATTCCGGTCGCGACCTGGCAGCTGGCGAGCGGCGACGAGACGACGCTCGCAGCACTGATGCGCGATCTCGGCTTCAGCTACATGGCCGCCGCCGGCGGCTTCGAGCACATCACCCAGACCTCGATCATCGATGCCGACGGCCGCGTCTACCGCCACGTCTACGGCGACGACTTTCCGCTGCCGGTGTTCATCGAGCCGCTGAAGGAAGCGGTGTTCGGCACCACGACGCGGGCCTTCACGGTATCGGCCCTGGTCGACCGCATCAGCTTTCTCTGCACGATCTACGATCCCAACCAGGGCCGCTACCGCACCAGCTATGCGATCGCGTTCGGGATCGCGATCGGAGGGCTGTCGCTGATCATCGCCGGCACCATCCTCGGCCGCGCCTGGATGCGCAATCGCCGGCTGCACGCGCTGGCCGGCCGCTGAGCGCTGCGCGTGGCACAGAACCGGATCGCACCGTGCTGAAGCTCCTCCAACGCAGTCTCCGGGCCGGCTTCGATCTCGCCGAGCGCGGGCTCGACCGCGTGTTCGGCCCGGCGCTGAATCCGCTGGCCCAACTCGGCGCCATGGGCTTCTTCCTGTTCTGGATCGTCGCGGTCAGCGGCGTCTATCTGTTCGCGGTGTTCGATACCGGCGTCGAGAACGCCTATGCCTCGGTCGAGTGGTACAGCACCAGCGCGCACCGCTGGCATGCCGGCGTGATGCGCAGCTTCCACCGCTACGCCTCCGACCTGATGATCGTGGTGATGGCGCTGCACATGCTGCGCGAGTTCTCGCTCGACCGCTATCGCGGCGTCCGCTGGTTCTCGTGGTTCACCGGCATTCCGGTGATCTGGTTCCTCTACATCTCCGGCATCACCGGCTACTGGCTGGTGTGGGACCAGCTCGCGCAATACATCGCCACCACCTCGACCGAACTGCTCGACTGGCTGCCGATCTTCGGCGAGCCGATCGCGCGCAACTTCCTGGCGCCGTCGAGCCTGTCGAGCCGGTTCTTCACGCTCCTGGTGTTCCTGCACATCGCGGTGCCGCTGGTGCTGCTGTTCACGCTGTGGATTCATATCCAGCGCATCACCCGGCCCAAAGTGAATCCGCCGCGCCTCCTCGCGGCAATGACGCTGCTGGCGCTGCTCGCGGTGTCGCTGGCGAAACCGGCGCTGAGCCAGGGACCGGCCGATCTCGCGAAGTTGCCGTCGCCGGTCGGGCTCGACTGGTTCTATCTGCCGCTCTATCCGCTCGCCGACGCTACGCCCGGCGCGCTGTGGGGCCTGCTCGCCGCGGTGACGGTGATGCTCGCGGCGATGCCGTGGCTGCCGCCGCTGCGGCGGATGAAGCCGGCGACGGTCGATCTCGACCATTGCAACGGCTGCGGCCGCTGCGTCGAGGACTGCCCCTATGAAGCGCTGCAGCTCGTGCCGCGCAGCGACGGCCTGCCCTATGCAGTGCAGGTCGCGGTCGACGCCAGCAAATGCGTGAGCTGCGGCATCTGCACCGGCTCCTGCCCGTCCTCGACGCCGTTCCGCACCGCCGACGCATTGCACACCGGCATCGACCTTCCCGAGCTCAGCTTCGCCGAGATGCGCGAACGCCTCCACGCCATTGCCGCGATGCTGACGCAGACGCCGCGCGTGCTCGTCATCGGCTGCTGGCACGGCGCTGCCGGCGCACGGCAAGACGGCACACTGCAATTGCCCTGCGTCGCGATGGCGCCGCCGTCGCTGATCGACTATGCGCTGAGCCGCGGTCTCGTCGACGGCGTGGCGATCGCCGGCTGCTCGGAGAGCGCCTGCTACAACCGGCTCGGCCTCGACTGGACCCGACAGCGCATCGCCGGCGCGCGCGACCCCTATCTGCGCGCACGGGTGCCGCGCGAGCGCATCGCCATGATCTGGGCCTCGCCCGCCGAGCGCGCGCGCTTCGATGACGCGCTCACCGCCTTCAAGGCGCGGCTCGCCGCGCTGCCGCGCACCACGGCGCCGGCGCCGCGGCGCAATGCGCCGGCATCCGAGGAGACGGTGCCATGAAGCTTCCCGATTCGCCGCTGAGGCTTCTCGGCCAGTTCGCCGTGCTCGCCGCACTGACGGCATTCGTTGCCGCGTTCTCGAACGGACCGGCCTATCATCAGGTGCCGGCCGGCACGGGAGCGATCAAGTTCAGCTTCAGCCATCAGGCCGACCGCTCGAGGGAATGCCGCCGCCGCACTCCGGAAGAGCTCGCCAAACTGCCGCCCAATATGCGCCGGCCGATGGATTGTCCGCGCGAGCGCCGTGGCATTTTTGCCGAGCTCGCGATCGACGGCGTGGTGGTGTTCAGCCGGGAACTGCCGCCGTCCGGCTTCGCCAAGGACGGCCCTTCGCAAGTCTACCAACGGTTCGTGGTGCCGGCCGGCAGCCATGCCATTGCGGCACGGCTGCGCGACACGCCGCGCAGCACGGGGTTCGACCATGAGCGGATCGAGACCGTGACGGTGGCGCCGGGCCAGAGCCTGGCGCTGGATTTCCGGCCCGAACATGGCGGTTTCGTCTGGCGGTAGCGCCGAAAGGAGGTCCGACGACAACGGAAGCGGCCGAACCGCCCGGTGAGCGGGCCCGGCTGGTGTTTGATTTAGAGCAATGTTCGCGGCCGCCGCCCATGATTGGCTGCCGCCATGCGAGCCTTTGCGCTCATCCCGAGCCAGCCAAGATCCGCGCCATGAACCGCGCCGCGCCCCGGGCCATCACCAGCGACGATTGGGCCGCCATCAATCGTTCCCCGATCTTCCGATCGATGGGCGGAGAATTGACCCGCTCCCTGCTCGGCCACCGCACGGTGCGGACCTATGGCCGCGGCGAGATGGTGTTCCAGCAGGGCGATCCGGCGACCTGCTTCTTCCTGGTGCTGGACGGCTGGGTCAAGCTCTACCGCGAGACGCCGGACGGCCACGAGGTGGTGGTGTCGCTGTTCACCACCGGCGAGAGCTTCGCCGAGGTGATGATGTTCCGCGGCGGACGCTATCCCGCGACCGCGGAGACCGTGTCGCCGGCCCGGCTGCTGCACATCGACGGGCAGGCATTGCGCGACGCCATCCTGCGCAACCCGCAGATCTCGTTCGAGATGCTGGCGGCCACCGCGCTGCATCTGCGCCGGCTGGTCGAGCAGGTCGAACAGCTCAAGGCGCAGTCGGCGCCCAAGCGCATTGCGAGCTTTCTGCTGTCGCTAACCGCCTCGCGCAGCGGCACGGTGCGCCTCGCGCTGCCTTATGAGAAACTCCTGATCGCCAACCGGCTCGGCATGAAGCCGGAAAGCTTCTCGCGGGCGCTGGGACGGCTACGCAGCGTCGGCATCACGGTCGAGCGCGAATTCGTCCGCATCGGCGATGTGGCGCGGCTCGCCGCCTATGTCCGCGGCGGCGACGACGCCGCCGTCATCTGCCCGATGATGCACGGCCCGACGCAATGCGATCCCTATGGCGCCGGTTGCGTCGAGACGCCCTATGCGGGTGCGGCGCGGCCTACCCGTCGGCCGCATGCCTGAGATCGCGGCAACGCCGTCGTCCCGGCCGGCAATGACGGATAAGATGATGTCTTCGACAAGTGCCAGGAGTCGATCGATGAAAGCAGCGGATGTGATGACGGCGACGGTGGTCCTCACCCGTCCGGACGCCTCGGTGCGCGAGGCGGCGCAGCTCATGCTGCAGAACCGCATCAGCGGCCTGCCGGTGCTGGACAGCGAGCAGCGGCTGGTCGGCATCGTCACCGAGGGCGACTTCCTGCGCCGCGGCGAGACCGGCACCGTGCGCCGCCGGCCGCGCTGGCTGGAATTCCTGCTCGGACCGGGCAAGCTCGCCGAAGACTATGTCCGCGCCTATGGCCGCAAGATCGAGGAGATCATGACTCCCGATCCGGTCTGCATCCCGCCCGACATGCCGCTTGAGGAAGTCGTGCGCACCATGGAGCGGCACCGGGTCAAGCGGCTGCCGGTGGTCCAGGACGGCCGCCTCATCGGCATCGTCAGCCGCGCCAATCTGGTGCAGGCGCTGGTCAGCCTGCTGCCGGAGACCAGCGACAGCCGTCCCGGCGATGCCGAGATCCGCCGGCGCATCCTTGCCGAGATCGAGCGGCGGCCATGGTCGCCGGGCAATCTGGTCAACGTGGTGGTGCGCGACGGCATCGTCGAGCTGTGGGGCACGATCTTCGACGAGCGCGAGCGCCAAGCGCTGAAGGTGGCGGCGGAGAACGTCCCCGGCGTCAAGGCGGTGAAGGATCACATCGCCTGGGTCGAGCCGCTGTCCGGCACGGTGTTCGAAGGCGAGGACGACAAGCAGGCATCCTGACGACGCCCGAGCGCGGCGCGGAGCCGTCCACTCTGCGGTCCTCCCGACGCGCGGGAAGCCGGCCGGCAGCGCCTGCCACCGCTCACGAGACGCGATCGGCGACCCGCTGCGGCTTGAAATCGGCTTTGAACACCGGCTTGCCGGGCTCGACCTGCAGCGCGCCCTTGCGGAAGGTGCGCGGTGATACGCCGGTCCACCGCTTGAAGGCCGAGGTGAACGGCGCGATCGTCGAATAGTCGAGCAGCCCGGCGATCCGCGAGATTGGCGCGGTGGATTCCGACAGCAGGCTGGTCGCCATGGAACGGCGCACCCGCTCCAGGATGACGGAGAACGAGGTACCCTCGCGCGCCAGGAGCCGCTGCAGCTTCTTGGCGCTCATGCCGAGCAGACTGGCAACGAATTCCGACGAGCACAGGCCGGTGCCGACCACGCTGCGGATGGTCTGCGCCACCGTGGTCGCCATGGTCTGGTCGTAGATCGGCATCTGGCGGATGCGATAGCGGATATGGTGGTCGACGATGCTCCGGCAGCCTTTGAGATTGCCGCTCATCGGATAGGCCAAGAGCTTGCGGTCGAACACGATCTCGGTGTGCGGCGCGTCGAATTCGAGAGGGCAGCGGAACAGAGCATCATGCAGCGCGGTATCGGCCGGCCGCGCATGCTGGAACCGCACCAGCAGCGGATTCTCCGCCGCGCCGATCAGGTGGCGCGCGATGCGGCAGGCGTTGCCGAGCATGTATTCCGTCTGTTGGCGCGACGGCATCGCCGGCGCATCCATGAAGAAGCGCATGGCGACGCCGCGGCTGACCTGATCGTCGAGCAATTGCAGCGTGAACGCATTGGTATGGTAGCGCCAATAGCGCATGCTGGCTTCGATCCATTCCCCGAACGTGTCGACGACATGCGCGATCAGGACGATCGGGCCGACATTGGGGAAATGGTCGGGAATGCTCAGCGCCCATTCGAGGCCGAGCGACGGTTCGTCCAGTTCCTCGGCGGCGAGTTCCAGCAGGATGCACAGGCCGGGCCACGAGATCAGGCCGTCGATGTCGGTCAGCGCCTTGGGCGAGAGTCCGGCTTTCCGCAGCAGCGCCGCCGGATTTCCGCCGCGAGCCTCGACCAGCTCGGCAAAGCCGACCAGCGCCGATCCGCGGATATAGGCGCCGCTGCCGCGCCCGGCCGCATCCGGGGCCCGTCTCATGCCGGGATCCTGAAAGGGGAGCGTTCCGGCATCTGAAATCCCTCGTCCCGCAGGTCGATCCATCAGAAATCCACGGATGAAAAAGCCGCGCATTTGCTAGCGGAGGACAGCGGCCGACGCATTGATCTAAGTCAAGATCGAGCGCCGGCGCGGCGCCGGCCGGGCCATCGTGGAATCGTGAAAATGGATGTCCGCCGCGCGACGCGGCGGATGTGCCGCGTTACCCCAGCAATTGGCGTGCAGCGGCCAGCACGCGCGGCAGCGCCGCGTCGTTGTTGGGCGCCATCACATGCACGCCGGCGACGCCCGGCGTGCGCGCAAGCTGCTCGATCAAGGCGAGACAGATCGCCTCCCCCTCGGCGATCGGATCGGCCGCCTGCTCCATGCGCGCGATCACCGCGTCGGGAATCACCGTGCCGAACAGCCTGTCGCGCATCCAGCGCGCCGACTTCGCCGATTTCAGCGGCGCCACGCCGATCAGCAGATGCAGCCGCTCGGCGACGCCGCTCTCGGCAAGCCGCGCGCAATAGCGCGCGACCACGCCGGAATCCATGCAGAACTGGGTCTGCGCGAATTGCGCGCCGGCCTCGATCTTCGCCAGCAGGCCGGACGGCGTCCAGCCGGGCGGCGGATCGATCGGATTGTCGGCGCAGCCGATGAAGAAGTCCGCCTTGCCCGCGACCCTGCGCGCCGGCGGCAGTTCGCCCTTGTCGCGCAGGTCGCGTGCCGTGAGCATGAGCTGGGTGCTGTCGAGATCGAACACGCCCTTGGCCTCGGGCTGATCGCCGGCCTGCGGATTGTCGCCGCGCAGGATCAGCAGGTTGCGGATGCCGAGCGCGGCGGCGCCCATCAGGTCGCTTTGCAGCGCGATGCGGTTGCGGTCGCGGCAGGCGAGCTGGAGGATCGGCTCGAACCCTTCGGCCAGCAGCATGCCGGCGGCGGTGATCGCGCTGAGATGCGGCCGCGCGCCGGCGCCGTCGGTGACATTGACGGCGTCGGCGAGCCCCTTGAGCGGCAGCGCCTTGGCCAGCAGGTCCGCGCGCAGGGTCGACACCGGCGGCGTCACTTCCGCGGTGAGGACGAAACGGCCCGCTTGCAGCTTGTCCCGGAGATTCATCGCGTCTGCACACCAGAAAGCGGCGCGGCTGGCAAGGCCCGCGGCGGCCGGCAGCCATGACGCGCGGCCGCCCGGTGGGTCTGTGCGGACGGGAGGATTGCCCCTATAACCGGCCGACGCTCTTCATCGATCCGGAATTGCCATGGACGCGACGACACCCCAGAACCGCAAGCCGCTCCGCCGCGTGGAAGACGACGCGCTGGTGCGCGGCGCCGGCCGCTATGCCGACGACGTGGTGCAGCCGAAACAGACCTTCGGCTGTTTCGTCCGCTCGCCGCATGCCTGCGCCCGCATCGTCTCGGTGGAGACCGCGGACGCCCTGGCCGCGCCGGGCGTGGTCGCGGTGCTGACCGCGGCCGACATCGCCGACGCCGGGATCGGCCCGATCACGCGGCATCCGCCGCTGCCGGGCCGCGGCGGCGCCAAGCTGGTGGTGCCGCCACGGCCGGCGCTCTGCGGCGAGCGGGTGATGCATGTCGGCGATCCGGTGGCGCTGGTGGTGGCGGAAACCGCCCGCGCCGCGCAGGACGCGGCCGAACTGGTCGTGGTCGCCTATGACGAATTGCCGGCAGTGGTCGACGCGCGCGAGGCGATCAAGCCCGGCGCGCCGCAACTCTATCCGGACGCGCCCGGCAACCTGCTGCTCGACTGGCCCGGTCCGGTGCCGAGCGAAGCCAACGAGCGCGAGGTCGATGAGATCATCGCCGGCGCCCGCCACGTCGCGCGCATTTCCGCGTTCAACCAGCGCCTCGCCGTGGTGTCGATGGAGCCGCGCGGCGCCACCGCGAGCTACGACGCCAAGACCGAAACCTATACGCTGCGGGCGTGCTCGCAGAGCGCGGATTCCCTTCGCGGCGCGCTGCTTGCGGTGATCGGCCTCGACAAGTCCAAGCTGCGCGTCATCACCGAGGATGTCGGCGGCGCCTTCGGCATGAAGAGCGGGTCCTATCCGGAATATTTCGCGCTGCTGGTGGCGAGCCGCAAGCTGGGCCGGCCGGTGCACTGGATGTCGACGCGCTCGGAAGCCTTCATCACCGACAACCAGGCGCGCGACGCCTATACCGATGCCGAGCTCGCGCTCGACGCCGACGGCAAGTTCCTGGCGCTGCGCGTGCGCCACCTCGCCAACCAGGGCGCCTATCTCGGCTCGGTCGGCGCCCACATCAACACCAGCAATTTCGCCCGCTGCTTTCCGACCGTCTACGACATTCCGAAGATCGATATCGGCGTCAAATGCGTCTCCACCAACACGCTGCCGATCGGGCCCTATCGCGGCGCCGGCCGGCCGGAAGCCAACTACGTGATGGAGCGGCTGGTGGAGGAGGCGGCGCGCGTCACCGGCATCGATTCCGTGAAGCTGCGCAAGAAGAACCTGATCCCGAAGGCGAAGATGCCGTTCACCACCGCGATCGGCAACACCTATGACAGCGGCGACTTCAAGGGCGTGCTGGAGCGGGCGCTGGAGCTGTCCGGCCACGCCGATTTCGCCAAGCGCCGGCGCGAGGCGGCGCGGCGCGGCAAGCTGCGCGGCATCGGCATCTCGTGCTTCCTCGAACATGCCGGCTCGGCGCCGAACGAACAGGCGGCGCTGCTGTTTCCCGGCGGCGAGCAGATGGTGCTGGCGCTCAACGTGCACAGCACCGGCCAGAGCCATGCCACGATCTTTCCGCGCCTGGTTGCCGAGCGCATCGGCATCGCGCCGGACAAGATCACGCACCGTCACGGCGACACCGATCTCGGCCTGTCCGGCTTCGCCTCGGTCGGCTCGCGCTCGGGCATGGTGATCAGCCACACGCTGCTCAAGACCATCGAGGCGATGCTGGTGAAGGGCAAGAGGATCGCCGCCACCATGCTGGAGGCCGCGGAATCCGACATCGCCTACCGCAACGGCCGCTTCGAGGTGATCGGCACCGACCGCCGCGTTGGCCTGTTCGAGGTCGCCGACCGCGCCCGCGAGACCGGCGACAGCCTCGACACCAAGGCCGAGACGCAGACGCCGCAGACCTTCCCCAACGGCTGCCACATCGCCGAGGTCGAGATCGATCCCGACACCGGCCATGTCAGCCTTGAGAGCTATACCGCGGTCGACGACTGCGGCACCGTGCTCGACCAGACCATCGTCGAAGGCCAGGTGGTCGGCGCGCTGGCGCAGGGCCTCGGCCAGGCGCTGCTCGAGAACGGCGTCTACGATCCGAGCGGCGGCCAGTTCGTGTCAGGCTCGTTCATGGATTATGCGATGCCGCGCGCCCACGACATGCCGCACATCATCCGCGACGCCATGCATCCGGTGCCGGCCACGACCAATCCGATGGGCGTCAAGGGCGTCGGCGAAGCCGGCACCACCGCGGCGCTCGCCGCGGTCATGAACGCGATCGCCGATGCGGTGCCGAACGGCGCGGCCGATCACATGGACATGCCGGCGACGCCGGCCAAGGTCTGGGCCGCCTGTCGCGACGGCCTCGCCAAAGCGGCGCAGTAAGCGGCAGCGCGGTGAGCTCGCCGCCGCTCAGGATGCCAGCGCGCGGCAGCGCTCCGGCGGAAGATGCAGGAACACGGCGCGGCCGGTCTCGATGCTGACCTCGGCGGGCGCCAGCACTCGCAGCCGCGCGCCGCCGGCAATCTCCACCATGTAGTCGCGATGCGCGCCGACGAAGGCCTGCCGCACCACCGTCGCCGCAACCACATTGTCGCTCTGCGGCGGCGGCGCCGTGGTCAATGCCATGTCGTGCTGGCGGATCGCGATCGCGGTCTCGCCGGACGTGGTGTCGCCGTTGATGCGCAGCCGCGCGCCGCCGATCTCGACATGCGAGCGGTCGAGCGTGCGCGCCCGGATCACATTGGACGCTCCGATGAAGCGGGCGACGAATTCCGAGCGCGGCCGCTCATAGATCTCTTCCGGGGCGCCGACCTGCTCGATCCGCCCGGCCCGCATCACGCAGATCAGGTCGGCGGTCGCCATCGCCTCGGACTGGTCGTGGGTGACATAGATGCTGGTGATGCCGCAGGTATCGTGCAGGCGGCGCACCTCAAAGCGCATCTCCTCGCGCAGATTGGCGTCGAGGTTGGACAGCGGCTCGTCGAGCAGCAGGATTTCCGGCTCGACCACCAGCGCACGCGCCAGCGCGACCCGCTGCTGCTGGCCGCCGGACAGCTCGCCCGGATAGCGGCCGGCGAGCGGCGCAAGCTGCGTGATCGCCAGCATGGCGTCGAGCTTGGCCTGCTGCACGGCGCGATCGAGCTTGCGCAGCTTGAGCCCGTAGAGGATGTTCTCCGCCACCGTCATATGCGGCCACAGCGCATAGCTCTGGAAGATCATCGCCATGTTGCGGCGTTCCGGCGGCAGCGTCGCGCCCGGCGCCGACACCAGCGCGCCGCCGACGCGGATCTCGCCAGCATCCGGCTCGACGAAGCCGGCGATCATCCGCAGCGTCGTGGTCTTGCCGCAGCCGGACGGCCCGAGCAGGCAGACCAGCGTACCGGGCGCGATCGCAAGCGACACGCGATCGACCACGGCGACGCCGCCGTAGGTCTTGGTCAGATTGCTGAGCTCGACCGAAGCCACGCCGTTCCTACGATCCGGTGAACACCGGCTTGCGCTTCTCCATGAACGCCTTGCGACCCTCGGTGTAGTCGCTGCTGGCGAAGCACGCCTGCACCAACTCGTCGCAGCGCTTGAGGTCGCGCTTGCTTTCGTCGAGCAGCGCCTGCGCGACGATGAACTTGACGGAATCGACCGTCAGCGGCGCATTGGCGGCAATGGTCTCGGCGTAGTTGCGCACATAGTCCTCGAGCTCGCCGTCGGGCACCACGCGGTTGACGAGTCCCATTAACTGCGCCTCCGCGGCGGTGAACTGCCGCGCGGTGAAGAAGATCTCCTTGGCGTAGGACGGCCCGACCAGATCGACCAGCTTCTTGAGCCCGTCATAACGGTAGCCGAGCCCGAGCTTGGCGGCCGGCACGCCAAACTTCGCGCCGTCATTGCAGATGCGCATGTCGCAGCACAGCGCCAGCCCGACGCCGCCGCCGATGCAGTAGCCGCGGATCATGGCGATGGTCGGCTTCGGGAAATTGTAGAAGGCGTCGCTGGCCTGGTCGACCGCCTCGTTGTAGCGGTCGATCGCGGCCTGGCTGGAGCGTTCCTCCTCGAACTTCGAGATGTCGGCGCCGGACACGAACGCCTTGCCGCCGGCGCCGGTGACGACGACGACGCGGATGTCGCGGTCGTTCTTGAAGGTCTCGAGATAGCCCGCCGCCGCCTCCCACATGTCGAGCGACACCGCATTGTGCCGCTGCGGATTGTTAAAGATCAGGTATCCGATCTTGCCATCCTTGCGCGAGATCATCTTGTCGGTCGTCGTCATCGTCCTCAAGTCCTTCCAGCCATCCCGTCATACGGCCTTGGCGTCATGCAGCGCCTTGATTTCCTCGGCGCTGAAACCGAACTCTCGCAGCACCTCGTCGGTGTGCTCGCCGAGTGTGGGCGGCCGCATCGCGATCCGGCTGCCGGTGCGCGACAGCGTGACCGGCTGGCCGAGCAGGCCGAGCCGGCTGCCGTCGGCGCGCTGCGATTCCTGCGCGATGCCGAGATGCCGGACCTGCGGATCGGCGAACATCTGGTCGATCGAATAGATCGGCCCGCACGGCACGCCCGCGGCGTTGTAGAGCTCAACCCATTCGGCGCTGGTCCTGGTCTGCGTCAGCGCCTCGATCTCGGCGTTGAGCGCGTCGCGGTTGTCCGAGCGCGCCCGGCTGGTGGCATAGGCCGGCGCCGTGATCCAGTCGGTCCGACCCATCACCTGGCAGAACCGCTCCCAGATCGCCTGCCCGGTGACGGCGATGTTGAGATGGCCGTCCGCGGTCTTGAACACGCCGGTCGGGATCGAGGTCGGATGGTTGTTGCCGGCCTGCCGCGGCACCTCGCCCTCGGTGAGATAGCGCGCCGCCTGGAAGTCCAGCATGAAGATCTGCGACTGCAGCAGCGAGGTGGTGACCCACTGGCCCTCGCCCGAGACCTCCCGTTCCAACAGCGCGGTGAGAATGCCAAGCGCGCAGAACAGGCCGGCGGTGAGGTCGGCGACCGGGATGCCGGCGCGCACCGGCCCCTGGCCGGGCAGCCCGGTGATCGACATCAGCCCGCCCATGCCCTGCGCGATCTGGTCGAAGCCCGGCCGCTTGGCATAGGGGCCGTCCTGCCCGAACCCGGAAATGCTGGCGAGGATGATGCCCTTGTTGATCTTCTTCAGAGATTCGTAGTCGATGCCGAGCCGCTCCTTCACGTCGGGGCGGAAATTCTCCACCACCACGTCGGCCGCGGCCGCCAGCCGCCGGAACGCGGCGATGCCCTGCGGCGACTTCAGGTCGAGGGTGATGCTGCGCTTGTTGCGCTGCAGGTTCTGGAAGTCCGACGACTCGCGCGGGCCGCCCGGCCCCTCGCCGCCCTCCAGATGCGCCGGGGTCTCGACCTTGATGACTCGCGCCCCCCAGTCGGCGAGCTGGCGCACGGCGGTCGGGCCGGAACGCACGCGGGTGAGATCGAGGACGGTGAAGCGGGACAGGGCTTCGGACGCACGGGTAAAGGGCATCGGCTATGGCTCTGGCGCGTCGGCGCGCACGGCAAGGGGAGGATTTTGCGGCCGCAACATCCCGTATCTGTCCGGTCTTGTCCACCGCCCCAGCCGCAGCGGGCGGTCCGTTCATCATCGCGGCCGGTTTCCGCCGCCATGCGACAACTTGCCTTGCAAAAGCCGGGCTTCGGTGTCATATCAGCGGCACGGATGACGACCTGACAGCAGGTCTTGCGGGCCGCGTGCACGAAACCCTCACGGTTTTCGCCCCGCCTATCCGAAACTCTCGAACAGCCGACAGCCCAGGCCACGCGGGGATGTCTTGAAAACCCCGCGATCCGTCCGCCGCAACCCGCGCCGGACGCGTCGCCTCATAAGAAAGTGACTCTTTGACGTCTTTTAACGACTTCGGCCTCGCAGAGCCGATCACCCGCGCCCTGGCGCAGGAGAACTACGTCACCCCCACCCCGATCCAGTCACAGACCATCCCGCTTGCCATCAGCCGGCGCGACGTCGTCGGCATCGCCCAGACCGGCACCGGCAAGACCGCAGCTTTCGCGCTGCCGATCCTGCATCATATCGAGACCCGCCGGTTCCGGCCCGAGCCCAAGACCTGCCGGGTGCTGGTGCTGAGCCCGACCCGCGAACTGTCGATCCAGATCGGCGACAGCTTCCAGGCCTACGGCCGGCACCTGCGGCTCGCGGTGGCGGTGGCGATCGGCGGCGTGCCGATCAACCGCCAGGTGCGTGCGCTCAGCCGCGGCGTCGAGGTGCTGGTCGCGACGCCGGGCCGCCTGCTCGACCTCGTCAATATGCGCGCGCTGAGCCTCGACAAGGTCGAGGTGCTGGTGCTCGACGAGGCCGACCGCATGCTCGACATGGGCTTCATCCATGACATCCGGAAGGTCGTGCGGCTGTTGCCGAGGGAGCGGCAGACGCTGTTCTTCTCCGCCACCATGCCGCAGGCGATCGCCGAGCTGGCGCGGGACATGCTGCGCGATCCGGCCCGCGTGTCGGTCGCCCCGCAATCGACCACCGCCGAGCGCATCGCGCAGCGCGTGATCCTGACCGAGAAGGCGGCGAAGCAGTCGCTGCTCGCCGAGACCATCAAGGCCGAGACCATCGACCGCGTGCTGGTGTTCACCCGCACCAAGCACGGCGCCGACAAGGTGGTGCGCAACCTGGAAAAGGCCGGCATCTATTCGGAGGCGATCCACGGCAACAAGTCGCAGAACCAGCGCGAGCGCGCGCTCGCCGCGTTCCGCGACGGCCGCTGCCGCACGCTGGTCGCGACCGACATCGCCGCGCGCGGCATCGACGTTGACGGCGTCAGCCACGTCATCAACTACGACCTGCCCAACATCCCGGAAAGCTATGTCCACCGCATCGGCCGCACCGCGCGCGCCGGCGCCGAGGGCGTCGCGATCTCCTTCGTCGATCACGAGGAGATGGCCTATCTGCGCGACATCGAGAAGCTGATCCGGATGTCGATCCCCTCGACCGACCGCCGCAGCGGACCGCGGCCGGCGCAGCGTCCGCCGCAGGGCGACCGCCACCAGGCGGCCGGCCGCACGCAGCGCGGCGGCAATGGCGGCCGCAACGGCAAGCCGCAGCGCGGCGGCCGCCCGTTCGCGGCGCAACCGGCCAACGCCAAACCGGCCGGCGCCAAACCGCCCGCCGCAAAGCCGGCCGCCGTCGCCCATGGCGGCAGCCACAGCGCCAGCCATGGCGGCAGCGCACACCAGGGACCACGGCCGATCGCCGCCACGACGCCCATCACCCATGTTCATCAACAGCAGCAGCCGAAGGCTCCGGCCGGCGACCTCGGGGGAATCCGCTTCCTCCAGCGCAAGCCCGAGCCGCGTCCGGCTGCCAACCGCCGCGGACCGCGGTAAGCGAAAACGGGAGACAGACTGAATGGCGAAAGAAGAAATGCTCGAGTTCGACGGGACGGTGACCGAGGTGTTGCCGGACGGCAATTTCCGCGTGCTGCTCGACAACCAGCACAACGTGCTCGCCTATACCGCCGGCAAGATGCGCAAGTTCCGCATCCGCACCGGCGTCGGCGATCGCGTGATCGTCGAGATGTCGCCCTACGATCTCGGTCGCGGCCGCATCAGCTTTCGCCATAAGGGCGATGCGCCGACCTCGAGCCCGGCCCAGCGCAAGCCGAACTTCCGCGGCCGACGCTGATCGGCCGCCGTCCCGCGTCGCGGCGGCAGCGCCGCGCGGGCTCCGATGTGGCATCATTGTCCTGAAGCAGCGGGCGCATTCGCATGCAGCGCGATCTCGAAGGCATTCTCGTTGTCTCCGTGGAGCAGGCGGTCGCCGCTCCCTATCTGTCGAGCCGGCTCGCCGATGCCGGCGCCCGCGTCATCAAGGTCGAGCGGCCGGAAGGCGATTTCGCCCGCGGCTACGATTCCCTGGTGCACGGCGAGAGCGCCTATTTCGTCTGGCTCAACCGCGGCAAGGAATCGATCTGCCTCGACCTCAAGCAGCCGGACGACGCCGCAGTGCTCGCGGCGATGGTGGCGCAGGCCGACGTGTTCATTCAAAATCTCGCGCCCGGCGTGATCGACCGGCTCGGCTTCGGCCCGGCGGCGCTGCGCGCCAAATATCCGCGGCTCATCACCTGCTCGATCTCCGGCTACGGCGACGAGGGGCCGTATCGCGAGCTGAAAGCCTACGATCTCCTGGTGCAGGCGGAGAGCGGCCTGTCATCGATCACCGGCAACGAGCACGGCTCGGCCCGCGTCGGCGTGTCGGTATGCGACATCGCCGCGGGCATGACCGCGCTGCAGGCCGTGCTGCAGGCGCTGTTCGCGCGCGAAAAGAGCGGCGCCGGCCGGCACATCGCGGTGTCGCTCTACCATGCACTGTCGGACTGGATGAACGTGCCCTATCTGCAATATGTCTACGGCGGCAAAACGCCGCCGCGCGCCGGCCTCAGCCATCCGACCATTGCGCCTTACGGCGCCTTTCCTTGCGGCGACGGCAAAGCGGTGCTGATCTCGATTCAGAACGAGCGCGAATGGGCCGCACTGTGCACCGAGGTGCTGGGCGACGCCGCGCTCGCGAGCGACCCGCGCTTTGCCGGCAACAACGCCCGCGTCGCCAACCGCGCCGCGCTCGACGCCATCATCCTCGCGGCGTTCGGCTCGATGCCGCGCGAACAGGTGGTGGCGCGGCTCGAACGTGCGCGCATCGCCTATGGCCGCGTCAGCACCATGGAGGATGTCGCGCAGCATCCGCAGAACCGCTATGTCACGGTCGACACGCCGAGCGGCCCGGTGCGCTGCCTCGCGCCCGGCGCGCTGATCGACGGCGCGCCGCCGTCGTTCGGCCCGGTGCCGGCGCTCGGTGAGCATTCCGAGCGGCTGCGCGCCGAGTTCGGCGGCAAGCCGTGATGTCCTAACCCGCCGCGAACGGCACCCGCAGCACGCGGATATTGTTGGTAGTTCCGGCCTCGCCGAACGGCATGCCGGCGACCACGACGATGTTGTCGCCCGGCTTTGCGAATTCGGCGGCGGTGGCGTGGCTCGCGGCGCGATCCAGCATCTCCTGGAAATTGGCGACGTCTGACGATTCGATCGAATGCACGCCCCACATCAGCGACAACTGGCGCGCCACCGCGCCGTCTGGCGTCAACGCGATGATCGGCACCGCCGGCCGCTTGCGCGCCACCCGCGCCGCGGTATTGCCGCTCGCGGTGAAGGCGACGATCACCGCGGCGTCGATGATGCTGGCGATGTCGGCCGCCGAGGCCGCGACGGTATGCGCCACGGTGGGATCGAGCTCCAGCGTCAGCGCATGGATGGTCGCCTGATAGGAGCTGTGGGTCTCGGTGCGGCGGATGATGCGGTCCATCATCGACACCGCCTCGACCGGATACTGGCCGGAGGCTGATTCCGCCGACAGCATCACCGCGTCGGCGCCGTCATAGACCGCGGTCGCGACGTCGGAGGCCTCGGCGCGGGTCGGCGTCGGCGACGCCACCATGGACTCCAGCATCTGCGTCGCCACCACCACCGGTTTGCCGGCGGTACGGCACTGCCGCACGATCTCCTTCTGCCAGCCGGGTACGTCTTCCGCCGGAATCTCGACGCCGAGATCGCCGCGCGCGACCATGATCGAATCCGCCTGCTGCAGGATTTCGCTGAACCGCGCCAGCGCCGCCGGCTTCTCGATCTTCACCATCAGGCCGGAATCTGTGCCGATCAGGCGGCGCGCATCGATCACGTCGGTGGGCGTCTGCACGAAAGACAGCGCCACCCAGTCGACGCCGAGCTTCTGGCCGAACCTGAGATCGTCGTGGTCTTTCTCGGTGATTGGCGACAGATCGAGCAAGGTGTCGGGCAGGTTGATGCCCTTGCGGTCGCTGACCTCGCCGCCGACCACGACCACCGCGTCGAAATAGTCGGCGTCGCAGCCAGTCACCGTCAGCCGCACCCGGCCGTCGTTGATATAGACCTTTTCGCCGGGCAGGATGCCCTTGAACACCTCCGGATGCGGCAGCGGGATGCGCTCCGCGGTGCCCGGCCCGCTGTCCAGCACGAAGCGCACGGTCGTCGCCGGCGCGAGCATGATGCGGCCGCCGGTGAAGGTGCCGACCCGGATCTTCGGCCCCTGCAAATCCTGCAGGATCGCGATCGGCCGCTCGACCTCCCGGGCCAGCGCGCGGATGAAGCGGTGGCGCTGGGCGTGGTCCTCATGCGAGCCGTGGCTGAAATTGAGGCGGAAGATATCGACGCCGGCGATGAACAGGGCGCGGATCAGGTCGGGATCGGAGCTCGCCGGGCCAAGCGTTGCGATGATCTTGGCGCGCCTGTCTCGTCTCATTCCATCGCACCTTTCGTAATCCGGCCGCCGGGCGGCGCAGCGGCCCAGAGTCGCCGCCGGCCGGCGCAAGTCAAGCCGCAAGTCAAGCCTCGGTCAGGCTGAGCCTGCCTGGATCATCCGTAGCGCGGTCCTATTGAAGAAGTATAACGACGGCGGCTGCCGCCGGCCTCAGGCGCCGCTGTCGCCGCCCTCCGGCGACCGGCCGTAGAACTGCGTCCCGATCGCGATCGGCGGCCGGCCGCGCTCGCGGCGGTGCCGGTTGGTGTCGCGCAGCGAATAGACGCAGCCGCAATATTCCTGCTGGTAGAAGCCCTCGCGCTTGCTGATCTCGATCATGCGCGCGGAACCGCCGCCCTTGCGCCAGTTATAGTCCCAGTAGGTCAGTCCCTCATAGCGTGCCGCGGCACGGCGGCCGCAGTCGTTGATCTGATCCATGTTCTTCCAGCGCGAAATGCCGAGCGAGCTCGTCATCACCGGAAAGCCGTGCTCGTGGGCATAGAGCGCGGTGCGTTCGAAACGCATGTCGAAGCACATGGTGCAGCGCGCGCCGCGCTCCGGCTCCCATTCGAGCCCCTTGGCGCGCGCGAACCAGTTGTCCTTGTCATAGTCGGCATCGACGAAGGCGACGCCATGCTTCTCGGCGAAGCGGATGTTCTCGTTCTTGCGCAGCAGATATTCGCGCTCGGGATGGATGTTCGGATTGTAGAAGAAGATGGTGTAGTCGATGCCGGAAGCCAGCATCGCCTCCATCACCTCGCCCGAGCACGGCGCGCAGCACGAATGCAGCAGGACCCGGCGCTGGCCGCCGGGCGGAACCAGGGTCTTGCGGTTGGTCATGACGGCATCTGTCATGGCGGCGGTTGTAGCGCAGCCGGCGCCGCCGCGCCACTCCTCGCCCGCCGCGGGCACAGCCGGCATTGCGGCGCCGGCATGGCAGCAAGGCGTCATCTTTTCCGCTGAAACGTGATAGGGCTGCCGGCCGGAATCGGCCGGGAGGCAATCGCGTGCGCACGACGACGGACTGGAGGCAGGTCTCGCTCATCATCGCGGCCGGCGTGATCGCCGCTGCCCAGATCGGCAAGGCCGCGATCGCGACGCCGACGCTGCGCGACGACCTCGGGCTGAGCCTGTTCGCGGTCTCCTGGGTGATCGGCGCCTATGCCGCGCTCGGCGCATTCGGCGGGCTCGCCATCGCGCTGCTGCTGTCGCGACTGCCGGTGCATCGCGCGATCGTGGCGGCGCTGCTGCTGATCGCCGCCGGCAGCGTGCTCGGCGCCATGGCGCAGGACGCCTCGCTGCTGATCATCAGCCGCGTGGTCGAGGGCATCGGCTTCCTCGGCCTCGTCATTGCGGCGCCGACGCTGCTGCGCGGCGTGGTGGCGGGACGGCATCAGGATGTCGTGTTCGCCTGCTGGTCGGCTTATATCCCGATCGGCGCGGCGATCATGATGTTCGTCGGGCCGTGGCTGCTGAAATTCGGCTGGCAGACGCTGTGGCTCGTCAACGCCGCGGTGGCCGTGGCGCATGCCGCGCTGATGCTGGTGCTGCGGCCGCGCCCGGCGGCGCTGCCCTCGGTCTCGACCACGGCGGCGCTCACCGATCTGGTTGACCTGATGAAGTCCGGCACGCCGCTGCTACTGGCCGGCATCTTCTGCCTCTACGCCATCCAATATTACGCGCTGTCGACGTTCCTGCCGATCCTGCTGGTGGAGCGCATCGGCCTCGATCTCAACACCGCGGGAACCGTGGCCGGCTTCGCCGTGCTCGCCAACGCCGCCGGCAATGTCGTGGCCGGCTTTTTCCTCAAGTTCGGCGCGTCGCTATCGGCCATGGCCGGCGCGGTGTTCATCGCCATCGGCGTTTTCGGCTTCGGGATTTTCGGCCCCGGCCTGCCGGTCACGATCGTCGCCGCATCCGCGGCGCTCAGCCTCGGCATCACCGCCCTGCTGCCGGCTTCGGTGATCGCCAGCGCGCCGCGGCTCACCGATACACCCCGCAAGCTTGCCATGACGCTCGGCACCATCCAGCAGGCCTCATCGGTCGGCCAGTTCGCCGGACCGGTGATCCTGGCAGCATGGGTGGAGCACGCTGGATGGCAGGGCGCGCGTTACATGTTCCTCACGATCGCGATCCTCGGCCTGCTGATCGTGACGCAGATCCGACGCCTGCGACCAGGCACGTGAGCCGGACCGTGCAGACGCAGGGCGGATGACCGTCGCCGCTAGAGGATCGAAGCGCGGCGGCGCGCAAACCGCATCCGCGTCGGCTTTGCAGGCTTGAGCGCCTCATCCGGCACGATGTCGGCATTGCTCAGGATATCGTAGGTCTCATTCAAAAGCGCGCGCAGCAGCTGCGTCTTCTTGCGGCTCAAGTCGTTCGTGATACGCCGCTGCACAACACGGCTGAATATTTCGCTGGCGCGCGCAGCCTCTTCTCCCGCCGGGGTCAGCGTGATCACCACGGCGCGATTGTCGCCGCGCGTGCGGCGGCGGCGAATCAGGCGTCGCGCCTTCAGGCGCGTGAGTTGCTGCGAGATCGTCGATTGCGGCAAGGCCATGGCCTCGACCAGCTCACCAACCCGCATCTCCTTGCGCTCGAGAATGAACAGCAGGATGCGCGCGTCGTACATGTTGAGGCCGCGCACGCTGATGAGCTGGTTCGCGATCTGCGTGAAGCGCGAATTGAGACGGTGCACCAGCAACGAGATGCGTCCGTCCAGTTGCTCGTCGTCAGCAATCGAAGCCTGCTCTGCTTGAAAGGCTGCCATTTCCGTCGCCGCCCGCCGACCGATTATCCATCGTTATAGATTATATCGTTATAGATCATTTGCAAGATATTGATCAAGAAGAGATTTTTATTCTCAAACAGATAAACTGTTGACAGGGAATTGGCCCTACTTTTAGGCTTGGCTCGACAACAGCGCCGCCCAACGGCGCGGGAGGAAACGCGTTCGAGACAGGGTGGAGCGGCGCGAGCAGGACGCCGCAGCATTCTTCCGGCGGCCGCGCATCCTTCACACCACGTCAGCATCCGGGTGTTCGCGTGTCGGAAGCGTATCAAACCTTGAAGGTGGATATCCGCGACGCGGTGATGACCGTCCAGTTCGCGCATCCGCCCATCAACCTGATGGACAGGGTGATGATGCAGGAGCTGCGCGACCTCCTCGTGCTCCTGCAGGAGGATAAAGAGATCAAGGTCGTGCTTTTCAAAAGCGCCAACCCGGATTTCTTCATCGCGCACGCGGATCTCGGCCTCTTCGACGGCAAGATCGAGACGCCGCCGCCGCGCTCCACTAAGCTCAATTTCATCCACCGGCTGTTCGAGGGCTATCGGACGCTGCCGAAGGCGACGATCGCGGTGATCGAAGGCCGCACCAACGGCGCCGGCACCGAGTTCGCGCTCTCGCTCGACATGCAGTTCGCCTCGCTCGATGCCAAGATCGGACAATTCGAGGTAGCGCTCGGCGTTCTTCCCGGCGGGACCGGCACGCAGCGCCTGTCATGGCTGATGGGCCGCTCGCGCGCGCTCGAACTGATCCTCGGCTGCGACGAGATCGACGGCAGGACGGCTGCCGAATACGGCCTCGTCAACCGGGCCTTGCCCAAGCGCGACCTCGATGCCTTCGTAAATGCGCTGTGCGCGCGGATCGCGACCTTTCCGCTCAAGGCCATCGCATTGGCCAAGATGTCGGTCGATGCCGCTCTTGGCGATCCGACGCCGGCCCTCATCGAGGAAAGCTATCTCGCCGGCCAGCTCATCGTCACTGATGACGTCAAAACCCGCTTCCGCCGAATCTTCGAGCGCGGCGCCCAGACCGTGGGCGGCGAGATGCGCATGGCGGAGTTGCTGACGGAACTCGGGGACAAGCCGTGAGCCTGCAACCCGCCGCGCGCAAGGTCGCCGAACTGCTTGGCGAGCATGTCGTCGCCGACACGCTGGCGGCACTGTTTCGCTATCGGGTCGAGGCGTCGCCGGATTCCGTCGGCTTCCGCTTCGAGAACCAGGATTTCACCAACGCGGCGATGGCGAAGCTGGTCGACCGCATCCGCGCCTCGCTGCGGCGGGACGGCGTGGCGCCCGGCGAGCGGGTTGCCGCCTTCATGTACAACTCGCCGACGCTGCTCGCGATCTTCCTCGCTTGCGCGATGGACGGCATCGTGATCTCGCCGATCAATGTCGCGCTGCGTCGCAGCGACCTCGCTTACGCGCTGCGCGATCTCGGCACGAACACCGTGTTCTTCGACGCCGAGCTCGCCGAAACCTTTGCGGCGGCGGCTCAGGACTATCCGATCGAGCGCGCGATCGTAAACGGAAGCCATGCCGGCCCCGCCGTGGCGTTCGATGCCTGGCTCATGCCCTATTCCGGGCCCGGCCCGGCGCCGACGGTGAAGCCGGCCGATCCGCTCTGCATCATCTACAGCGGCGGAACCACCGGGCTGCCCAAGGGCATCATCATGCCCCAGTTCGCCCCGGTCGGCGCCGCCATCCGCTACAACACGATCGCGGACTTCTCGGCGCACGAGACGTATTTCACGACGCTGCAGCTCTCGCATTCCTTCGCGCCGCTGATCGCGCTGCCGTTCTGCCTCACCTACGGGCATGCATTCTGCTTCTGGAAGTGGTGGAGCGCCTCGCGCTTCGTCGACATGATCGTCCACTACGATGCAACGATCAGCGACGCCTTCATCGGCATGATCGCGACGCTGCTGCAGACGCCGCCGCGCGCGGCCGACGCCCGGCTGCGCGACGTCCGCGTCATCGCCGGGTTCGGCGGAAAAGACGACGTCGCGATGCGGCTACGCGCCGACTATCACCAGCGGTTCGGATCGAAGACGTTCGACCTTTACGGCTTCACGGAATCGAACGGCCTCGTCGCGTTCGAGCGCGAGGCCGATACCCGCAAGGACGGCTCCTGCGGCACGGTCTCGCCGTGGTTCGACGTCATGGTCGTCGGGCCGGATGACATGCCGCTGCCGAACGGCCAGGTCGGTGAGGTTCTGGTGCGTCCTCTGGTCCCCAACACGATCGGCCTCGGCTATCACAACAAGGCCGACGTCACCGCCCGGACATGGCGCAATCTCTGGATTCACACCGGCGACCTCGCCTATTTCGACGACGACGGCTACCTGTTCTATGTCGGGCGCGGCGATCATTTCCTGCGCCGACGTGGCGAGCTGATCGCAGCCGCCGAGATCGAAAGCGTCATCATGGGCTATCCCGACATTGTCGAGGTGGCCGTCGTCGCGGCTCCTTCCGAATTCGGCGAAGACGAGGTTCGGGCCTGCCTCGTCACCCGCGACAAGCGCTTCGAGCCGAAGGCTCTGTACGGCTATCTCACGGAGCGGATCGCCGCCTTCAAGGTCCCTCGCTACATCGACGTGCTGGACGAGCTGCCCCGTACCGGAGCCAAGCGCGAGATCGAGAAATTCCGGCTGCAGCAGCGCCCGCTGGACCAGTCATGGGACGCGGCGCGCGCCGGCGTTTTGCGAACATCCGGCAGAAGGTCGCAACACGCTTCTTAACAATCACCATCGGGAGGAGTGACAATGACACCAGGATATCCCATGCAGCGTCGCCATCTTCTCACAGCCGCCGCCGCGCTTGCATGCGGCCTGACACTGGCAAGCGCGGCGCCCGCGCACGCGCAAAGTGAACCGGGCGTCACGGCGACATCCATCAAGCTCGGCATGAGCGCGGGCATCACCGGACCGATCGCATTCGCGTCGCGGCAGTTCTCGAGCTACATGCAGAAATACTTCGACAAGGTGAACGCCGCAGGCGGCGTCAACGGCCGCAAGATCGAGCTCGTCGTCATCGACGACGGCGGCAAGGGCGACGTCGCGCTGCAGAACGCGCAGCGCCTGCTCCAGCAGGAGCGCGTCTTCGCCATCACCACGATCGGCACGGCGACGACGGCCGGCATCCTCGATTATCTCACACGCCAGAACGTGCCGCTGCTGTTCCCCGGCGCCTACAATACCGAGCTCGTCAATCCGACCCGTCCCAACACCTTCGCGCTGTTCCAGGCTTATGAAGGCCAGATCGCTGCGGTAACGCGCTGGGTCTACGGCAAGAAAGGCGTCGGTTCCGCGGTGATCGTGCGCGCGAACCCGCCGAGCTTCGATCTCGCCGCCAAGAGCGCCGCCGCGACCGTCGAGGCAAGCGGAGGGAAGGTTCTGGCCACGCTCAACACCAGCTACAATCAGCCCGAATGGGCCTCCATCGTCATCCGCCTCAAGGAGCTCAAGCCCGACTACATCATCGTCATGACCACGGCGTCCGACATGGGCCGCATGTGGAAGGAAATCGCTCAGCAGGGTGCCGCACCGCCAAAGGGCATCATCGGCATCAGCCCGCTCGCCGACCAGGCGTTTCTTGACACCGCCGGCGGCCCGGTGCCGGACGACATGATCTATGCCGCGGTGCCCGCAACGGTCGTGCCGACATCGCCCGAAGCCAAGGATGCGCGCGACCTGTCGCCCGGCGAGACGATGGGTCTGTTCGGCCTCGAGGGCGCCGCCTCAGGCGCGGTCATTGTCGAAGCGCTGCGCCGCCTCGGCGCGGACGTCACCCGCGCCAAGCTGACGGCGCTGCTGCATGACAAGTTCGAGCCGTTCAAGACCTCGTTCATGGACACCGTGAAGTCCTCGCCCGACCACCTGATGGTCCAGTCGGTCGGCGTGGCAACGGTCAAGAGCGGCGCGTTCGTCGCGGCCACCACCGAGTTCGTGAAGTAAACCCGCACGACGTCCGGTCCGGCCGCGGAGGGCATCATGTTACTCGCCACACTGGCAGGCGGAATCTCGCTGGGATTTCTCTACGGCCTCGTCGCGCTGACCCTGATTCTCCTGGTGCGCACCACCGGGGTTCTCAACTTCGCCGCGGCGGAAGTCGGGATGCTCTGCGCCTTCGTCGCATTTGCGGCGCTGACGCAGTTCCACCTCCCGGTGCTCGTCGCGGTCGCCGTCACACTGGTGTTTTCCGGCCTGCTGGGCGCGGCGGTCTATTGCGGCATCGTGCTGATCCGCCCAGCCGATCCACTGACGCTGTCGCTCCGCACGCTCGGATTGCTGCTGATCGTCAACAGCGTCGCCTACAAGATCTGGGGCGCAAACTCGCCCTACACCTTCCCGCGCATCCTGCCCGAAGGCGTCGTCACGATCTCCGGCTTCAACGTCGGCTATGTGCAATTGCTGGTGATCGCCTTCGCCATCGTGATCGCGCTGGCGGTCTGGGTGCTCACGGAACGCACCAGGCTCGGCCTGCTGCTGCGTGCGGTGAGCTCGGACCGCGAGGCAGCCGCCGATCTCGGCGTTCCCGTGGTGTCCGTGGATCTCATGGCCTGGTGCATGGCGACGGTCGTCGCCTGCTGTGTCGGCATCCTGGTCGCGCATCTGTTCTTTCTTGCGCCGGACATGATGGCGCCGATCCTGCTGGCCGGCTTCGCCGCGGCACAGCTCGGCGACATGCAGTCGGCGCGCGTGGCGCTGATCGCCGGCGTGGTGCTCGGGATCATCCAGTCCGCCTCGTCGGTCTATTTCAACCAGCCGGAGCTGTCGCAGATCCTGTCGTTTCTCGTGCTCACCGTCGGCCTGATCATCCGCGGCAGATTCCGCGGCCGCGTGATCTCGACATGACCGCGCGCGAGACACCATCGCGGTTCTTCCGGCCGCCGACGGCGTTGCCGGTCATGATGCATCCCGTCCTCGGGGTGGTCATCCTTACCGTCTGCCTTGGCCTCGCGCCGTTCGCGCTCGCGGATTATCAGCTCACCCTCGTTGCGACCGGCGCGGCCTATTCGGTCGCGGTGCTCGGCGTCGCCGCCGGCTTCGCCACGATCGGCATGCTGGCGCTCACGCAACCGGCGATGATGCTGATCGGCGCCTATGTGGCACTTTATGCGATCGAGGCGCTGGGGCTTTCGTTCGTTCCGGCGGCATTGCTGGCGGTCCTGGCCGGTCTCCTCGTCGCGCTTCCGCTCGGCTGGATCACCTGCCGGCTGGACAGGTTCTCATTCGCCGTCCTCGGCTTCGCATTCACCTATCTGGTATCTATGCTGATGTCGTCGAACCTGCTGGTCGGCGTCACCGGCGGCGAGCTCGGCAAGCCATTTCCGTCCGCGAACGTGTTCGGGATGGTGCTGCACGATTTCACCAACTACGTTGCGCTGGCGGTGTGCGTCGTTCTCGCCTATCTGCTGGCCCCGATCATCTTCCGCTCGACCATGGGCCGCTTCCTGATCGTGATGCGGCAGGACGACGTACTAGCCAAGTCGGTCGGGATCGATACCAATCTCCACCGCATCCTGCTGACGGCTATCGTGAGCGCCTATGGCGCCTTCAGCGGCGTTCTGGTCGGCCTTGCCAGCGGCTTTGTGGCGCCGCCGCATTTCGACGTGGCGCTTTCGATCTCGCTGCTGGCGATGGCCCTGGTGGGCGGCACGCGTTACCTGCTCGGCGCCGCAGCCGGCACGCTGATCCTGCTCGTGCTGCCGGCGATGTTCAATCTCACGCTGATCGACCGCAACCTGCTCGTCGGCGTGGTGCTTCTCGCGTGCCTGATCTTCGTCCCCGAAGGCTTGCTGTCGTTCGACAGGCTCGGGCGGCTGGTGCGCAGGCCGCCGGCTCCCGAAAGGACGCCGGCGTCATGACCGCCCTGGCCGTGAAAGACGTTACCGTCCGGTTCGGCGCCTTCACGGCCGTCGACGGCGTCACGCTCATGCTCGGCAGCCGGGAATTGCTGGCGCTCATCGGCCCGAACGGCGCAGGCAAGACCACTTTGCTCAATGCCGCCTCGGGACTGCTGCCGCTCGCCCGCGGCGAGATTTTTGCCGGCGCCGCCAACATCACGCGCGAGAAGGCGCACCGGCGGGCCGCCTTCGGGATCAAGCGCACCTTCCAGCACGCCAAGCTGGCGGACGACCTGACCGTGCTGGAGAACGTGCTGGTCGGCGCCTCGACGGCCCACTATCCGCGGTCGCTGCTCGCCGAATGGCTGCGCTTTCCGGCCGAAATGAGCAGCCTGAAGGCGCAGCGCGAACGTGCCCTCGCCATGCTCGAGCGCCTCGAGCTCGCGGACCTGCGCGACATGCCGGCCGGCGAAATCTCGTTCGGGCGCAAGAAGCTGGTGGACCTGGCCCGCGCGCTGATGACAGACCCGACGGTGCTTCTGCTCGACGAGCCGACCGCCGGACTGTCCGAGCAGGAAATCGACAAGCTCGTCGAGCTGATCACGCGCATCCGCGAGTGCACCGCGCTGCTGGTGGTCGCGCATCACATGGGTTTCGTGAAGAAAGTCGCCGATCGCGTGGTCTGCCTGGTCGCGGGACGCGAAATCTCGAGCGGCACGCCCGAACAGGTCCAGTCCGATCCGCAGGTTCTGGCGGCCTATATGGGAACAGCGGCATGAGCATCCTGACGCTCGAAAACGTCGGCGTCTCCTACCGGGGCATGCGCGCGCTCGGCGGCGTGACGCTGTCGATCGAGCGCGGGGAGATGATCGGCGTCGCAGGCGCGAACGGCGCGGGCAAGACCTCCCTGCTGCGCGCGATCGCATCGCTGGTGCCGATCGACGCCGGACGGATCGAATTCGACGGCAGCGTGATCGCCGATGCGGGCGCTCACAAGAGGGCCGGCGTCCGCCAGGTGGTCCGCCGCGGCATGTGCCTGGTGCCGGAGGGCCGGCGGCTTTTTGCGGGCCTGACGGTCGAGGACCATCTGCGGTTCGGCGCCTATGTGGTCGCAAGCACGGAAAGCGCCGCCACGATGGAGCGCGTCTATTCGATCTTCCCGAAGCTCAGGGAGCGCCACAGGCAGGAGGTCAGCTCGCTCAGCGGCGGCGAGAAGCAGATGGTTGCTATCGCCCGGGCGCTGATGTCGAAGCCCAAGCTGCTGATGATCGACGAGCTTTCACTCGGGCTTGCGCCCGTTGTCGTGAACGAGCTGATCGACGCGCTGGTCGCGCTGAATGCCGAGACCGGCCTGACGATCGTTCTCGTCGACGAATGCCTCGGGCGGCTCGGATCGGCGGTGTCGCGCGTCTTGTTCCTCTCGCACGGCCGCATCCAGGGAATCCGTTCGCCGCAGGAAATCCAGCAGCAGGCCGCGAAGCTCTATCTCGGCAGCGAAGCCGGCTAGTGATGAAGTTCTGACCAGGAGATGCGCGATGCCCGGACGTTATTTCGAAGAGCTCGAAGTGGGGGCGCTATTCAAGCACGAGCCGACCCGCACCGTGACGGAGATGGACAACGTCATGTTCTCCTCGCTCACGATGAACCCGCAGCCGATGCATCTCGACGAAGAATTCGCCAAGAAGAGCATCTATGGCACACGGATCGTCAATTCGTGCTTCACCCTCGGACTGATGCTCGGCTTCGCGGTGCCGGACCTCACCGCCGGAACGACGATCGCGGTGATGGCATTCGAGAACGTCGTGTTTCCAAATCCGGTGCTGCATGGCGATACGCTGCGCGCCGAAAGCACGGTGCTGGAGCGGCGGGAAAGCAAGAAACGCCCGGACGCCGGCATCGTTGTGTTCGAGCACCGCGCCTACAATCAGCGCGATGAGCTGGTGCTGAGCTGCCGCCGCGTCGCACTGATGCGGCGGCGGCCGCCGGCCCAGGCAACCGCGTAGCAGATGGCGGACTCAGACCGCGGCCGCGACGTCTTCGCTTTCGATGCGGGTGGCGTCGCGGTGACGGCGCTGAGCGACGGCACCGTCGAGGCCAGCCTCGGCCTGCTGCGCGGCATTCCGCAGAGCGATGCAGCCCGCCTCATCGAACTGGCCGGCCGCCCGGTGCCGCCGCGCATAGCGGTCAATTGCTTCGCCGTGCACCTGCCGGAAGGCATCGTGCTGGTCGACACCGGCGCCGGCGCGACGATGGGACCGGGTCTGGGCCGCCTGCCCGCCAGCCTCGGGAAAGCCGGCATCGCGCCCCGCGACGTGATTGCCGTGCTGCTGACGCATGCGCATCCCGATCATTCCAACGGCCTCACGGACGCCGCGGGCAACGCCATCTTCCCGCATGCCGATCTGATCGTGCACCGCAATGAGGTGTCCTATTGGTTCGACGACGAGCGCATGGCGCAGGCCTCTCCTCGCAAACGCGAGAACAACTTCATCGCGGTGCGGCGGCAGTTCGCGCCCTATGCCGAGCGTCTGCGGACGTTCGATGCGGAACGTGTCTTCAGCGCGATCGAGCCGGTGGCCTTGCACGGCCACACGCCGGGCCACACCGGCTACCTTGTCGGCGATGGTCCCGGCCGGGTGCTGATCTGGGGCGACATCGTGCACATTCCGGCTGTGCAGATCCCGCGGCCCGACGTGACCGTGGCCGTGGACGAGGACACCGCCGCCGCGGTCGCGACACGGCAGCGGCTGCTCGCGCGCGCCGCCGACGCGGGACTTATCGTCGCCGGCATGCACATCGATTTTCCAGGCCTGGTCCGCATCGGCAGGGCCGGCGGCACGTTCGATTTCCAGCCGATACCCGCTCCCGCCGCGGGACAGGACTAAGCGACAGTCCGACACCGCTCACGCGATCGAGAAGCCGCCGGAGGCAAGCACATTGGCGCCCGTGATCACCCGCGCCTCGTGCAGCGCCATCATAGCGATGGCGTCGGCAACCTCCTCGAGCGTCGCCTGCCGGCCATGCAGCGGCGTCTCTTCGCCCAGCCGCCGCATCAGCTCCGGCGGATACGCAGCATTGTGCGCCGTGTCGAGCGGACCGGGCGTGACCATATTCACGCGGATTCCGTAGCGGCCCAGTTCGATGGCCAGGGCCTGGGTCAGACCCATCAGGGCGCACTTGGCCGTGATGTAGAATGAATGGCGCAGGCGCGGCGACAGCGCCATGGTCGAGCCGACATTGATGATCGTGCCGTCGCCATTGGCCTTCATCGCCGGCAGGCACGCCTGGATGAGATTGAAGGGTCCGCGGACCAGCGTATCGATCTCTCTCTGGAAATCGCTCCAGCCCGCCTCCTCGAACCACTTGGCCTCATAGGCCTGGTGCGCATTATTCACCAAGACGTCGATCCGGCCGTAGCGCCGCAGCGTCTCCGCGACGAATGCATTCACCGCGGCAGGATCGCTGACATCCGCCGCCATTGCGAACGCCTCGCCGCCCGCGGCGCGCACCTGGCGTTCGAGATCGTTGGCGAGCTGGGCATTGCTGAAATAGCTGAAGGCGACGCGCGCCCCTTCGGAGGCGAATTTGCGGACCAGGGCGGCGCCGATGCCGCGGCTCGCCCCGGTGACAATGACGGACTTCCCGACGAGCCTCACGATGCCTCTCCTGTTGCGAGCGCGGCGATATGGTCGGACCCCACCATCTCGGCGAGAACGGATGCCTTCTCGAATGGCCGCTCGTTGAACGATTCGACAATGCGGCCGCCGCGGAAGACGAGGATGCGGTCGGCCAGGCCGAGCAGCTCGTCGAGCTCCGACGAGGCGAACACGACCGCACCGCCAGACTTAACATGCTCTCCGATCACGCGATAAATCTCCATCTTGGCGCCGACGTCGATTCCACGCGTGGGATCGTCCATCAGCAGCACCTTGGCGCCGGCCAGAATCCATTTTGCGATCGCCACCTTCTGCCGGTTGCCTCCGGACAACTGCTCCAGGGGGATCGTGGGGTCAGCGGGCCGGATGTCCAGCATGCGGATCATGTCCCAGGCCAGTGCGCGGCCTTTGCGCTTCTGCAGGATTCCCAGCCGAGTGATGCGTGCCAGATTGGGCAGCAGCAGATTCTGCTCGATGGTCATTTTGGGAATGATGCTTTCGGCCACGGCATCGCCGGGCACCAGGCAGATCCCCTCTCTGATGCGGCCGCGGACGCCGAGGTGGCCGCATGGCCGCCGCTGGAAGCGGACCATGTTGCGCGGTCCGCGCTGCTCGCCGCTCAACAGCGCGAGGATATCGCGCACGGCCGAACCGATATAGGTCGGAATGCCGATAAGCTCGCCACGGCGCAAATCGAGCCGCTGCGGGGTATCCGCCGTCAGTTCCGCCTGAAGCACGTCACCCTGCAGAGGCACCTCGACCTTCGGATATCCTTTGCCCAGATCGCGGCCGACGATCATGCTGACGAGGCTGTCGGTATCCAGATCCTTGGCGGAGCTGGTGGTGATGCGACGGCCGTCACGCAGCACGGTGACGCGGTCGGCCATGAACAGCACTTCATCGATGTTATGTGCGATCAGCACGATCGCCACGCCGGAATCCCGAAGGTGCCGGACATGGTCGAACAGGATGCCGATCTCATGCGCGCTCAGCGCAGAGGTGGGCTCGTCAAGGATCAACAGCCGGGTATTCTCCCGCAAGGCCCGGCTGATCTCCAGGATCTGCTTTTCGGCAACGGTGAGCGAGGCGACGCGTGCCGCTGCCTTGTGGGACAGGCCGAAACGCGCCAGACGGCAGGCCGCTTCCGTCATCATCCGGCTGCGGTCGATCAGCTTCAGGACGCCGCCGAACGGTCGGGTCGGCAAGCGATCGAGAAACAGATTCTCGGCAACGGTCAGGCTGTCGATCAGCTGGAAATTCTGATGGACGATGGCAATGCCATGCGCGCGCGCAGCGTTGGGACTATCCAGGTTGACCCATTGGCCGTCGATGCGGAGTTCGCCGGCGCTCGGCCGCTCCTCGCCGGCAAAGAGCTTCATCAGCGTGGATTTTCCGGCGCCGTTCTCTCCGACGATGGCGTGGACTTCGCCGGGGCGAATGTCCACGTCCACGCCCTTCAAGGCTTCGATGACGCCGTACCGTTTGACGATTCCGATCGCGGACAGCAGCGGCCGGCCGGGCGCGGAATCTTCGGGTGCACGGCCCGCCGCCATCGTCGTCTCCTTCGGTTCACGCCCGATCAGTTGCGCGGTTTCACACCCAGGCGCTCCCGCAGCGGCGGCGGGATATTGTCATAGGCATTCTTCTGGGTGATGAGCTCGGCGACCAGCGGCGTGAAATGCGCCTCCGGCTCCTTCTTGTTGACGAGATAGTTGATGACGATCTCGGCCGAGGTCCGTCCCCAGCCGATTGGATCGAGCAGGATCGTCGCCGACATGTCGCCGTTGTGGATCGCGGCGAGCGCCGGCGGCGAGCCGTTGGTGCCGATGATCGCCACCTTGCCGCTGAGGCCGGCGGCACGCACCGCCTGCGCCGCGCCGAGCGCAAGATCGTCGTTGGAGGCATAGATCGCCACCAGATCACGGTGGGCCACCAGCGCGTCTTCGGAGAGCTTGAGGCCGTTCTCCCGCGTCTGGGTTGAGTTCTGCGCCCAGGCGACCTGGAAATTCGCATTCTTGATCGCTTCGCGGAATCCCTTCTCCTGATCCACCGCGAACAGCGCGCCGGCAGGGCCAAGCAACATCGCGATCTTGCCCGGCTTCACGTTCTCCGCAACCCACTTGCCCTTCTTGGCGCCAACATCGGCGTAATCGAACCCGACATAGGTCTTCCACAGGTTGCGATACTGCTCGTCGAGCGTTCGCGCCGTCATGAAGATGGGAATGCCGGCGGCGTGCGCGCGCTGCACCGCCGCGGCGGGTCCCTTGGTGTCCAGCGGCGACATCAGGATGGCGTCCACCTTGGAAGCCACGAGATCGTTGATGTTCGACACCTGCTCGTTGATATCCGCGTTCGCGGACAACAGCGTGACGCGGAAGCCCGCCTTCTCCAGCGTCTGCTGGATCGAGCGGCCAAGCGCGACGTAGAACGGATTTTGCGCCTCCGGCAGGGAGACGCCGACGTGAAACTTGGCATTTTGTGCCTGCACAATGCTCGGCAGGGACGTCGCCGTGACCGCGGCCAATGTCCCATATGCCGCGACGCGCAGAAAGCTTCGTCTGTTCATATCCACCTCCCCTTGATCACGGTTGCCAGTCCTCCTTGTTGTTCCCCGCGCTTTGCTTATGGCGGTGTTGCTGTCGCTAGTGACGCCTCCGCTTGACGGCATCGAGCGATGCCGCCAGCACCAGGATCGCGCCGATCGCGACACCCTTCCAATGCGGGTGCATACCCACGATGTTGAGGCCGTTCCCAAGCGCCGCCAGCAGAAGGATTCCCATCATCGCGCGCCACAGCCTGCCTTCGCCGCCGCTCAGCGGCGCGCCGCCGAGAATGACAGCCGCGATGGCTTCAAGCTCGTAGAGCACGCCGGCGGTCGGCTCGCCGCCGCCGGTGCGCGCAGCAAGCATCATGCCAGCGAGGCCGCACAGGGCCCCGGAAATGGCGAACGCGGTCATGCGCACGAATTTCACGTTGATCCCGGAAAGCTGTGCCGCATGCGCATTGCCGCCGCTGGCATAGACATAGACGCCGAACGGCGTCAGCCGGATCACCAGCGCCATCGCGGCAAACACCAGAAAGCTGACAAGCGCCAGCGTCGGAATGCCGAGAAACGAGGACGTGCCGAAATCCGTATAGGAACGGGGGAAGCTGTAGATCGCGGTGCCGGCGGAGATGATCAGGGCCAGCCCGCGGGCGATGTTCATGGACCCCAGCGTGACGATGAGCGGCGAGACGCCGATATAGCCAACCACGAAGCCGTTGGCGGCACCGACGAGAAAGCCGGTGCCGACGCCGGCGGCGACGGCGAACATCAGGCTTCCGGTATGATCGAACACGATTGCGCCGACCACGGAAGAAATCGCCACGACCGAGCCGGCCGAAAGATCGAAGCCGCCCGTGAAGATGACGATGCTGGCTCCGACCGTGACGATCGCCAAGATCGACACCTGGTTGAGGACGTTGATGATGTTCGTGGCCGACAGATAGTTCGGCTCGATGGCGTAGAAGGTCGCCACCGTCACCAGGAAGATGGCGGGGACGACCGCCTGATCCCAGTTGCGGACATAGCCCGAGAGCGTTGATCCGACTGCCGTCCAGGTCGATGGTCTCACGCCGACATCGGTCATGGTCCTATCCTCGCGGCAAGGTTTCGCTATGTGGCGCGCCGGGACTTGCGGGCGAGCGCGGTGGCCTCGCGATCAAGACTGCCGTCGGCCCGGATATGCACGCCGTAGACCTCGCGGGCCTTCTCTGGCGAGAGATAGCCATCCCGGACGTCGCGCGCGACGCGCGCGGCGTCGCGCTCATATGGATCGCCATAGCCGGGACCGCCCATCTGCCGCAGCTCGATGACATCTCCGGCCTCGACCTGGAAAAAGCGATTGAGCGCCAGCGTCTTGCGCCCGCCCTTGGCCCGCTCGATCGACAGCACGCTCGGCGAAGGGGAGCGGCCGCCGAACAGCCCTTCCGGCACCGCATGGGGCTTCGTCCCGGAGCCGAACACGACCGCCTTTACGCTCGGCACCAGATGCTGAACGCGATAGACGTGCCCGTTGCCGCCGCGATAGCGGCCGTCGCCGGCGCTGTCCTGCTCCTGCTCGAAACGCAGGATGCGCACGGGATGGCTGAGTTCGTGGATCTCCGGATCCGGGCAGCGGCCCATGCCCATCTCCTGCGCCGGGCCGCCCTGCTCCCAGCCGTCATAACCCAGCGTGCCGCCTGAAGCGTCGCAGCGGAAGAAGAAGTCCACATTCACATCCAGCCGCTGCTTGTCGGGGTCCACATAGGCGATGAGCGGAAAGATCAGCTTGGCGCTTGGGGCGGCGATCTTGTCCGGCACCGCCGGAGCCAGCGCGAGCTGGATCGCCTCCTGGATGCATTCGGCCATCGTGCAGGTCGCCAACACGGTCGATGCGGGAAACGCCGCATGGGTGCAGCGGCCCGCCGGATTGACGAAGCTGATCGGCCGCAGCGATCCGTCATTGCTCTGCGCGTGCTCGAGGATCCAGAACAGGGTCAGCGTCGCGATCGATCGGGCGAACGCATCGGTGCTGTTCATATAGCGCGCGCTCTGCGGGTCGCTCTCGCTGAAATCGATCTCGACCTCGCCATCGCGCACGGCGATCCGCACCCGCACGGTGAGCGGCCGGTCACTGGCCACATCGTCGTCGATCGCCTTCGCGCCGC
>Ga0180222_1000120_pt1 | contig 137693 bp, 140 predicted proteins | sample eDN5th37CKraftOP_FD_151336 | JGI IMG/M metagenome (GOLD analysis project Ga0180222, IMG submission 151336) | Enriched Organic Plus compost microbial communities from Emeryville, California, USA - eDNA 5th pass 37_C Kraft OP (version 2) (version 2) ... | reverse complement strand
CCGCCGCGGCGCGTTTCAACTCGGAAAGCTTGATGCTCTGCTCCGCCCCGCTGGAAGGGCGGAAATAAAGTAAGTTGTCCTCTACACGCCCCGTAACCAGTACTGTCTGTCCGCGCACCGACGTCAACGCGCCCGCAAGCGCGGCGGGGTCCACGGCGTCGACCAGCGCCGCTTTGCTGTCGACATCGATGCGCGGATAGGAAGACAGCGTAGGCTGTGCGCCCGGCTCCAGCGCGAGCGTTCGGATACTGGACCGGGATAGCGGCCGCTCGAGCTGCGCCACCGCCTCGTTGAACAGCGCCCCATCCCGCAACTCCACGAGCAGATGCGGTCGCATTTCCGCATAGAGGACTTCGCTTGCACCACCCGTTGCGACCGCGCGCAGCGGATAGGCGTCACTGCCCGCAACGAGATGCAGCCGCGCACCGGACGGCAGCTCCTTCAACAGCGCACGGTCGCGAAAGACCGTTTCCTCTCCGAGATAGATGTCGAGCCGGCTGCCCAACGTGGACTGCGGCAGCAAGGTCGGAACGGCGCGCTGGAGTTCGGCAGGCGTACCCGCAGTGAAGACGTCTCCATCGCGATTGACGAATTTCCAATGGCCCTCGGGAGTCGCATGAGCCGCGAGAGCCGTGCCGCGCGCCTCCGCCGGCAGCGTCCGCAGATGCGCTGCCGCGCGTTCGAGGTCGACGATGCCGATGCGTGTCGCCTTGGCGCCAACCTCGCCCGCCTCGCCCCCGACCCGCGCGAGGCGCGACAACCAGCCCGCCTGCGCAGCCGTCACGGAAACCACGAAAAGCAAAGCCGCGTAGGCCGCCAGCCACCCCAACAGCCGTCCCGTTGCCAAAGTGAGACCCATCCATCCCATCCTGTTTCACGGGCGAGACTACACACCCTTTGGACAGAATTCAGCCCGAGGGGCTATGAGAGGCGCCGGAAGGAGACCCGAACCATGGGCGAGGCCCCAAAAGCGGCGGCGAAAGCAACGGAAGCGGCGATTGCGTCCGCCGCCGGGCATCTGCGCGCAGGCCGGCTCGTCGCCTTCCCGACGGAGACCGTCTATGGTCTCGGTGCCGACGCGACCAATGGCCGGGCCGTCGCCCGGATATTTGCAGCCAAAAGCCGCCCGCGCTTCAACCCGCTCATCGTGCATGTGCTGGACGCCGCGACAGCGGCTACGCACGTCGTATTCACACCGCTCGCGCACCGCCTCGCAGATGCCTTCTGGCCCGGTCCGCTGACGCTCGTGCTCGACAAGCGTGACACCTCTCCGCTTTCCGATCTCGTCACCGGCGGGCTTTCCAGCGTTGCTGTGCGCGCGCCTAACCACCCCATCGCCCGCGCGCTGCTGACCGCGACGGACCGGCCGCTCGCCGCCCCTTCCGCCAACCGGTCGGGACGGATCAGCCCCACGCTGGCAGCTCACGTTGAAGCCGAGTTCGGCGATGGGCTGGCGATGATCCTCGATGGCGGCCCCACCGCCCACGGCCTCGAATCGACGATCCTCGATGCGCGCGGTGAAGCACCCGTGCTGCTGCGGCCGGGCGCGGTAACGGTCGAAGCCATCGAGGCGGCGCTCGGCGTGAAGATCGTGCGCGGCAGCCCCGACGCGGAGCGCCCGAGCGCCCCCGGCCAGCTCACGAGCCACTATGCGCCGCGGGCCGGCGTCCGGCTCGAAGCCCATGACATCCGGCCCGGTGAAGCGTTGCTGGCATTCGGACCGACGCCGCTCCCAACCCAACGAGGTCCTGTCATCAACCTGAGCGCCGCGGGAGACCTCGCCGAAGCAGCCGCGAACCTTTTCGCGGCTTTGCGCGACCTCGATGCCAGTGGCGCCGAGGCCATCGCCGTGATGCCCATCCCGGCCGAAGGCCTCGGCGAGGCGATCAATGACCGCCTCCGGCGGGCCGCAGCCCCCCGGCCGACAGGCAGCCGTTAGCGAGTAGTACGCATAAGGTTGCAGGCACGATTTGCCGAAAGGCGCCAATTGCGGCAAACCTCGCGCCGACAGAGGACGAGTTCACAGGTGTCCGCCTCGCACACGACCGGCCGGCCTTCGACGAGCGACGAGCGCACCGCAGCGCTTGCGCGCATGGCAGATGTCGTCGGCACCGCCCACGCACTCGTCGATCCCGAGCAGCAGGCTCCATTCGTGCACGAATTGCGCGGTCTGTATGTCGGCCGTCCGGCACTGGTGGTGCGTCCCGGCTCGACCCGCGAGGTCGCCGACCTGCTCGCCATCGCGAACGACGCCCGTATCGGCATCGTCCCCCAGGGCGGCAATACCGGGCTCGTCGGCGGGCAGATCCCGGCGGACAACGGCAGCGAAGTCGTGCTGTCACTGTCACGGCTCGGCCGGGTGCGCGCGGTCGATGCGGTCGGCGGCACGATGATCGTCGAGGCGGGCGTGACGCTCGCTGAAGCCCAGGCCGCTGCCGACGCTGCCGGACGGCTCTTCCCGCTGAGCCTGCCGTCGGAGGAAAGCTGCCAGATCGGCGGCGTACTGGCGACGAACGCCGGCGGCGTTGGCGTGCTCGCCTATGGCAACGCGCGCTCCCTGTCGCTGGGGCTCGAAGTGGTGACCGCGGATGGCCGGATCTGGGACGGACTGCGCACGCTCAAAAAAGACAACACCGGCTATGACCTGCGCGACCTTTTCATCGGGTCGGAAGGCACGCTGGGTATCATCACGGCGGCGGCGCTGAAGCTCTTTCCGCGTCCCGTCGAAACCGCGGTGGCGCTCGCCGCGCTACCTGACATCGAAGCAGTCGGTGCGTTCTTCAGGCTTGCCGAGGCCCGCGGGCACACGGGGCTCACCGCCTTCGAGTTCATGAGCCGCTTCGCGCTCGACCTCGTCACGCGGCACATCCCCGACACGCGCCTGCCGGTACGCACGCCTGCTCCGTGGTACGTGCTGGTCGAGCTGTCGAGCCACGAGGCCGGCGGTCTCGCCGATGCGAGCATGCAGCGGCTTCTGACAGAAGCTGCGCAAGCGGAGCTTGTCATCGACGCGGTGATTGCCGCTTCGCTCTCACAGTCGAAGGCGCTCTGGCGTTTGCGTGAAAGCATCTCGGAAGCCCAGCGCGGGGAAGGCGGCAGCATCAAGCACGATGTGTCGGTGCCCGTCGCGCGCATTGCCGAATTCGTGACCAAGGCCGGCGAAGCCGTGCAGACGCTCTGCCCCGGCGCGCGCCCCGTCGTCTTCGGGCACTTCGGCGACGGCAACGTGCATTACAACGTCACGCAGCCCGAAGGCATGGATAAAGCCGAATTCCTTGCACTGTGGACGCCGATGACGGAGGCGGTTCACGATGTGATCGCCAAACTCTCCGGATCGATCTCGGCCGAGCACGGCATCGGCCAGATGAAGCGCAACGAGTTGCGCCGCTTCAAGAGCTCCCTCGAAATCGAGCTGATGCGCCAGATCAAGGCGGCGTTCGATCCCAACGGCATCCTCAATCCCGGCAAGGTTCTCTAGCCCGCGATGGCTTCAGCTTTCCTCGCGACGGCGCCAGAAATCCCAGCCGAAGCGGCTCTTGCCGCCGCCATCTGCCCGCGGCGCGGCGACCTTGCGCCAGCTCGCCTTGATCCAGTCTTCCGTGCCGTAGAGCCAGCGCCTGAAGCTGCCGCGCGAGCCCCTGCGGTCTGCCAGCACCAGATGCGCGAGCGTATCGATGTCCGCAGTCAGCTTCTCGATGGCTGCGTGTTGCCTCGCGCCGCCCTCGTACAACGCACCGATGCGCGAATTGATGAGCTCGATCTCGCCGCTCTCATCGTCGTGCCAGCCATCGAGAGCGCTTGCGAGCGTATGCTGTGTCGTGCCGAGCCTGACGAGCGACTCGTGCACGCCATTCAGCTCCGCGCTGTACGCGGCTTGCGCCGCCGTCATCCGGTCGGCGTTGCCGTTGAGCCAGCGCTCGATGTCGGCAACGCGGTCGCCAACGCCTGCTGTAATCTCCGAGCGGTAGCGGTCGAGACCGGTGAAGAAATCGATGCGGTTCTTTTCCAGCGCGGCGGCGAGCAGCTTGGCCTGCTCATGCTGTCCCGCATGCGCCTGCTCGGCCGCTTGCGCTGCGAGGCGAACGGCGCTGCGTACCCCCGTGATCTCGTCGGAAAGCGCGGTGATCCCGTCGGCGCGATCGACACGCTCTTCATCAAGCGCTTGCTCGATGGCTGCGAGCCGGCCGGCGATATCGGCATCGACCGGATGCTCCTTGTCGCCGTTGGAACCCCGCCCCTTCTTCAGCGCATCCTCGATCGCGAACAGGCGCTGCGAAAGTTCGGCATCGAACGGACGCAGCTCCTTCCCGCGCTCGCCACTCTGCGCCAAAGCCTCGTCTATCGCGGAAAGCCGCCGGGCGATTTCCCCATCGAGCGGCTGTGTCGTCTCGCCTTCGGCGCGAGCATTGAGTGCGCTTTCGATCGCAGTCAGGCGCTCTTCCAGCGGCGAAAGATCGGTGGGTGCCTGCGGAGACTGCTTCGCAACCGCTGCCTCGAGGGCAGAGAACCTTTCACCAAGCCCGCGTTCGACCGCCGACAGCCGTTCCAGGACACTCTGCAGCACGGCAGGATCGATCGACGGCGCGGAGGCCGCAGGGGACACGCCGGGCACCGACGATCGGTCGGGCTCGGCCAGTTCGAAGCCGAGGGCCGTCGCAAGCGGACGGGAAGGCGTGCTGGCGGTGCTCCAGATATCCCGGCTCGCGCGCGGCACATAGCGCACGATCAGATCGCCGCCCGGAAGATCGCCGCCGATGTCTGCCAGGGCCAACACGACATCGTCGACCGTCGCCGCACGGCCCGCGTGGGAGGCGCGCGAAGAGGCAAGGCGCAGCACATCCTCGAGTTCGCGGGCACCGCGTGGCGGCACGCCCGCTTCGGTGGCCGGTGGCTCGCTCGCAATGGCAACGGCGCTTTCGCGGCGCAGAGCGCCTACGCGTATGCCCCGCGCGTCGAGCGCTGCAGCGGCGGCGTCGACCCTTGTCATGGCGAGCAGCAGGTGCGTGAGGCTCACCTCCGCAGCGCGGTAGGCGAGCGCCACGTCATAGGCGTGGTTGGCACATGCGATCACGGTCTCGTCGACCCAGATCGGCGCCGAGCGCACGTTTGCCGGCCGTGCGGGCGTAGCGGCAGGCGGCGTCCCGGACGCGTCGCGGCGCGCCTCCGGCGAAGCCGCACCCAGGCGCGTCGTCTTCAGATTGAGGTCCGGCCCCCGGTAATCCATCCGCGCAACTCCTCACCCCTGGCGCGGGGGCAGCATAGCTTCGAATAGATGGCGGCGCGAGGGCAGCAAAGGCACACCCGGGCCTGTACGCCGATGCTATGGTTGATTTTTCAATGGGTTCGCGCGGGGCCGGCTACAGCAACCGTCCCGGTGCAACGACCGGCTCCTGAACCTCGGGACCCTCGTTTTGCGGATTGTTGACCTTCGAGCTGACCTCGATCACATCGAAGCCCTCGCCGCTACCTGGCTTCAACAGATGTTGGATGTCCGTGGTCGTGCCGGAACGGCAGTCGAGCCAGAGGTCGAAATGTTCCGGCGGAATGATCACCGGCATGCGGTCCTCAAAGCGCGCGATCGGACCGCGAGCGGCCGTCGTCAGGATCGCCACTGTCTCGATCTCACTGCCGTCCGCGCCGAGCCATTCTTCGTAGATTCCCGCCAGCCCGATGGGACCGCCGCGCCGCGGCTTCACCAGATGCGGACGCTTGGCGCCCGCCGCGCCTGTCCAATCGTAATAGCCGTCGGCGGGCACGAGGCAGCGTTTGTGGCGCAGCGCTGCGCGAAACGATGGCTTGCCCGCAGCGCCTTCGGCTCGCGCATTTATCAGCGCGCCGAACTCGCGCGGATCTTTCACCCACGGTGGAATGAGCCCCCAGAGCACGAGCGTCATCTCGCGCTTCCCCCGATGCGAGTTACGTACGATGGCGACCGGCTGCGATGGCGCGATATTGTAGCGGGGCGGAAAGGCCACCTCGTTCACATAGTGAAAATAGCCGCGCACCGCCTCGGGCGGTGATGTAAGTGTATAGCGAGTGCACATCGCCCGAAGGTAGTCGCTCGGAAGCGTCGGGAGAAGCCGCATGGGTGTCTTCGAGACAGGCGAATATCGCGACGACCGCCAAGCCGGTCGCTGGCCCCGGGCCGCGGCAAGCGCCGTCCTGTTTCGCGGCGAGACCGTTCTACTCGTCGAGCGCGGCGGCGACCCGGCGAAGGGGTTGTGGAGCCTTCCCGGCGGCGCCATCGAGCCCGGCGAGACGGCGGAAGATGCAGCCCGCCGCGAGGCACACGAGGAAACCGGCCTCATCGCCCATATCGAGGGCCTCGCCGGAGTTTATGATGTCATCGACCGCGACGAGGCGGGCGCGGTTGTGCTCCACTACGTAATCGCCTGCTATTTCGGTCGCGCCGACGACGGGGAGCCCCGCGCCCGCGGCGACGCCAGCGAGGCGCGCTTTTTCGCCCTCGATAAAATACGCGATCTGCCGTTGACGAAGGGCACGCAATTCGTGATCGAGGAGGCTTGGCGGCTGCTGGCGGCGAGCGTGGCTAGACCTTGATCGCTTCGGACCTTATCAGTCCGAAGCGTGAATCATCGGTCTAATCAAAAACCTAGAGCGTCCGATCCGAATTCCATCGGATCGCAGGACGCGCTAGCCGCCTCCTGAAGGTCCAGAATCGGTGCTAGTGTCCTTCCCGTGGAAAATCACCCGATGACATCCTCTATTGCGAGCAGCCGACCTGCTGCGGGCGGCGGCACCTTCCTCTGCGCCCGGCGCCACGGTTTGACGCAGCTGGCCCTGGCACTTGCCCTGACACTTTTGGCGGCTTTGCCCGCCGCGGCTCTGCCCGACAGCAAGCCCTATGACGACCGGCTGCTGCGCCTGTCGGAAATCCTAGGCGCGGTCCATTATCTGCGTGAGTTGTGCGGCGCCGACGAAGGCCAGCAGTGGCGCGACCGCATGTCGGAGCTGCTGCAGGCCGAAGGCACATCAGCACTGCGCAAAGCAAGGCTCACGCGCTCCTTCAATAAAGGTTATCAGAGCTACAGCCGCACCTATAATACGTGCAGCCCATCGGCTCAGAACGCGATCAATCGCTTTCTCGCCGAGGGGGCTACCATCGCGGACACGCTCGTGCGCTCGGTACCGTAGACTTCGCCGCACTCCCGTTCGCCTGTCCCGGATCGGCAACACTCCTCGCATTCCGATTTTTACTGTGAACGCGGTGCGCCCCTTTGCGTCCGCCCAGCCCATGATATGCACCTTGCATCGGCACTCGCTCCGGCGTGCTGTCAAATGTCGACCGCGGCTGAGCTGTCGGGGGATCCGCGGTCACAAGGGGGAACGATGCAGCTTTTCGAAGGTTTGGACGCGGACGATTCGACATACCGGGCGCTGTCGCTGATTCTGGAAGCCTGGGACGAAGGCACCGAGAGCGGTGTGCCGAACGAGCAGATGGCCTATGCGGCGCTCTTCGCGGCGCTGACCGATCTCGTCTCGCAGTTCGGCGAAGAAGCGGTGGTGAAGCTGACCAACGGGCTCGAGCGGCGCATCCGCGTCGGCGAATTCACGCTGCATTCGACGAGACAGTAGCTGCCGCTAGAGCAGCAGCCCCACGCGCTTTACGACGACCTCACCCAGCAGCAACAGCCCGAACCCTAGCAGCAGCAGGCCGGCAATCTTGTTGATGAGCTGCAGCCGCGTCAGGCTGAGACGGTGACGGAAGCGCGCAATGAGATGGGAAAGCCCCAGCCACCAGCCCAGGCTGCCCGCCATGACCGCGGCGACGATCGTGAGCGCATCGACGTAGCTGTCGACCTCCACGAACGTCGAAACGCCGCCGAAGATCGCAAAGAGCCCCAGCACCGCTCCCGGATTGGTGATGGTGAGTAGAAACGTCTGCGGGATGTCCCAGACGAAATCGCGCAGCGTCTCGGGGCGATCGTTCGCCGGCGCCATCGCCATCAGGCGCGGCGCGGTGAAATAGAGCTTCAACCCGAAAGCGACGAGCACCAATCCGCCGATGAACTGTATGGTCATGCGGTGATGCTGCACCGCGCCGGAGATGGCCCCCACGCCCAGCGCCGCGCAAAGCGCAATCAGCCCGTCGCCCAGCACGGCCCCGAGCCCCGCCGCAATACCTCCCCAAAATCCGCGCTCGATAGCGCGCTGGATGCACAGCACGTTGACGGGGCCGACGGGGGCGGCGACAAGAACTCCGATGACGATACCGACGGGAATGATGAGCGGATTGGGCAGAAAATCCATACACCTTCCTTTACCGGCCCGCGGCGCGCGCCGTAATTTGCCGGTCAATCGGTTGCGTAACGCCGGAGTCCACGGATGATGAAGATCATCGAAGGACGTTGGATGGGCCTTGTCCTATTGGTACTGGGGGCAGTCGGCGTTGTCCATGCGGCCCCTGCGCTGGAAAAGGCCGCCGGAAACGATGCCGCTGCGGTCCAGTCGGCTAAGCCCAAGGTGCGCAAGCCGCCCACCGAAACGCGCACGCTCCCGATTCCGGTGGAGGAGATGCGCCAGGCGATCCTTGCCGCGGCGCAGTCCGGCAATATCGAGGATCTGCGCGAGCCGCTGGAATGGAACGAGTTGAAGCCCGAAGTCTCGGCGCCCGCGGGAACCGATCCGATCGCCTATTGGCGTACCACGTCCGCGGACGGAAACGGCCGGGAGATTCTCGCCGTGCTCGCCAACATCCTGCCCATGCGGGCGGCCGAGCTGCCTCTTGGCAAGGATATCGAGAACAACATCATCTATGTCTGGCCGTACCTCGCCGAAGCGGATCTCGACAAGCTGACGCCCGCGCAGGAGGTCGATCTGTTGCGGCTGATGAGCCCTGCCGAAGCGAAGACCATGCGGGCCGCGAAAAAATGGACGTGGTGGCGGCTCACCATCGGTGCCGACGGCACGTGGCACTCCTTCAAAAAGTCCGAATAGCTCGGATAAATCGTGTGAGGCGATAAGTAGCGGGCACAATGACAAAAATTGCCATCGCGGCTTGTCACCTGCTGGCGCAGCCCCACATGAAGGGCGCGAACTTGTTTTGAGGGACTTGCAGCATGATGTGGCGCGTAGCCCTGGCAACGGCAGCAGTTGCGGCGTGGGCCGACTTCACTCCGGCCGCCGCACAACTCTATGGCTGGGAGAGCTACGGACGCGCCCCGTTCTGGGAGCAGCGTCCGCGGCAGCAAAAACGCAACGGTTACTACGGCTATGACTGGGGCTACGGCGATAGCATGCGCCGCTCACCCGTCGTGCGCAGCGGCGGCTCACGGCCGGCGATCGGCCCCAAAGCTCCGGCCAAAATCGCCTTCACCAGCGACTATCCCGCCAATTCCATCGTCATCGATAGCGACAAGCGCATGCTCTACTACGTGCTGTCGCCCACCGAAGCCTATCAGTATCCGATCTCGGTCGGCCGCGAAGGCTTCTCATGGACCGGAACCGAAACCATCAGCCGCATGCAGGCGTGGCCCGACTGGCATCCGCCGAAGGAGATGATCCGTCGCGACCCCCGTTTGCCTGACAAGATGACCGGCGGCCTGAAAAACCCGCTCGGCGCCAAGGCGCTCTATCTCGGCAGCACACTCTATCGCATCCACGGCACCAACGATCCCAAGAGTATCGGCCGCGCCGCTTCTTCGGGTTGTTTCCGCATGATGAACGAGCACGTGCTGCACCTCGCCTCGCTTGCAAAGGTCGGCACCCAGGTCACGGTGGTGAAGAAACTCCCGCCGCAAACCGTTGCAGTCCGCGCGACGCCTGCCGACGAGCCGGTGAACGTCGATGAGCAGGAAGCGCTGGCGCGCGGAGAGAACGAGCCGGCACCGCCCTCCGCTGACGACGATGAAGCTGCAGCGCACGCGAGCGACATCGACGATCAGGACCAGGAAGAAGAGTGGGCGGACCAGCGTTACGACGATCGGCGCTATGAAGACCCCCGCTACGAGCGCTATCGCCGCCGCTATGAGCGCTATCAGCGTTACGGACGTTATTGAATCAACGAATGCTGACGGAAGCGCAGAGCCCGGCTTCCGTCAGTGCCGCTGCTGACCTCACCCGTCAGAAGCCTTCGAGGAAGCCGACCGGCGCTCCGTGCGCCTCGCCTTCGATCTCCCCCTCCCACATCACGCGCCGGCCGCGCACGAACGTACCCACCGGCCAGCCCTTCACGCGAACGCCGTCGTAGGGCGTCCAACCGGCTCGGCTGGCAACCTGCGCATGGGTGATCGTCTCCTCGCGCTTCATGTCGACGACCGTGAAATCGGCATCATAGCCAACCGCAATGCGGCCCTTTCCGCGAATACCGAACAGGCGCTGCGGCCCGTGGCTCGTCAGATCGACGAAGCGTTCCAGCGTGAGCCGCCCTGCATTGACGTGATCGAGCATGATGGGAACGAGCGTCTGCACGCCTGTCATACCGGAATGGGACTGCGGATAGGGATGGTCCTTTTCCTCGCGCGTGTGCGGAGCGTGATCCGAGCCGAGCACATCGACGATTCCGGCGGCGAGACCGGCCCAAATCGCATCGCGGTGGCGGCCATCGCGCACCGGCGGATTCATCTGCGCATACGTGCCGAGCCGCTCGTAGCAATCGGGTGCCACGAGCGTCAGATGGTGAGGCGTCACCTCGACGCTCGCCCAATCCTTGTGCTCGGAAAGGAACTCCATCTCCGCCGCCGTCGAGACGTGCAATACGTGCACGCGCCGTTTGTGCTTTTCGGCAAGACCCACGAGGCGCCGGGTGGAAATGATCGCCGCTTCCTCGTCGCGCCATTCCGGGTGCGAGGAAGGATCGCCCGGCCGGCGCACGTGCATGCGCTCGATAAGCCGCGCTTCGTCCTCGGAATGGAATGCTGCCCGCCGCGACAGGCGCGAGATGATGCGGTCGAGCGAGGCTTCGTCGTCCACCAGGAGATCGCCGGTGGAAGAGCCCATGAATACCTTGATACCCGCCGAGCCTTCCAGCTTCTCCAGCATCGGGATGTCGTCGATGTTCTCCCGCGTGCCACCGACGTAGAAAGCGAAATCGCAGAACATCCGGTTCCGGGCGCGCGCCACCTTGTCGGCGAGTTTTTCCGCGCTCGTCGTCAACGGTTTGGTGTTCGGCATCTCGAATACTGCCGTCACGCCCCCCAGCACGGCACCGCGCGATCCCGTCTCGAGGTTTTCCTTATGCTCAAGGCCCGGCTCGCGGAAATGCACCTGTGTATCGATCACCCCGGGCAGGATGTGCAGCCCGCGCGCATCGATAACATTTCCACCCCTTGCGGCATCGATCTTCCCGATCGCGGCGATACGGCCACCCGTAATGGCAACGTCCCGCTCCCCGACGCCATCATGGTTGACGACAGTGCCGCCCTTTAGAACGGTGTCGAACGTGGTGCGCATTGCCCTACCTGTGGCTTGCCTCCGGCCCGCGCCCCGCATACGTAAATCGGACGCCGGTTGCAACCGGAGCGGGGAAACATGGCTGAAACGAAAATAGCGCTGCTGCCCGATCGTGGTGTTGTCAGTGTAACCGGTGGGGACGCGCGCAAACTCTTGCAGGGCGTCATCACCAACGACATGGACCTGATCGACACCCAGTCGGCGCTCTACACGGGGCTGCTGACCCCTCAGGGTAAGATCCTGTTCGACTTCTTCGTCGTCAAGGCGCCCGACGGGTTTTGCCTCGAAACGTCGCGCGCGAACGCCGCCGACCTCGCCGAGCGCCTCAAGATGTATAAGCTGCGCGCGGCCGTCGAGATCGCCGACGTTTCCACCGACTATACCGTCGCCGCCATCTGGGGTGGAGAATACACGCCACGCGCAAAAGACCCCGCCCCCCTCTGGTTCGCGGACCCGCGCCTTCCCGACATGGGCTACCGCGAGCTCGCCACGCTCCGCTCCGACTGGGCGCTCGGCGGAGAAGCGAGCGACAGCGCCACGCAGGAGGAATATCACGCCCACCGCATCGCGCTCGGCGTGCCTGAGGGCGGCCGTGACTTCGGATTTGGCGATGCCTTTCCCCATGAGGCGCTGTTCGATCAGCTCCACGGGGTCTCGTTCGAAAAAGGCTGCTACGTCGGCCAGGAGGTGGTTTCCCGCATGCAGAACCGCGGCACGGCGCGCCGACGCATCGTGCCGGTTGTTGCCGACGGCGCTCTGCCGGATAGCGGCAACGCAATCAAAGCCGGCGGCGTCGAAATCGGCACGCTGGGCTCGACGGCAGGGAGCCGCGGCCTTGCCATGCTGCGCCTCGACCGTGCCGCCGAATTTGCAGCGAAAGGTGAGGCGCTGCGTTCAGGTGACGTCGAGCTTCGCATCGAACTGCCACCCTGGGCGACCTTCCCGCTCGAAGCCAAGACGGCAGGAACCGGCGCATGACGAAACGGCCCGCACAGGAACTCATCCGTTGCGGCTGGGTCGGTAGCGATGCCGAATATCAGCGCTACCATGACACCGAATGGGGCGTGCCACTCAAAACTGACCGCGCCATCTTCGAGAAGCTCGTTCTCGAAGGCTTCCAGGCCGGGCTTTCGTGGATCACCATTCTGCGCAAGCGCGAGAATTTCCGTCGCGCGTTCGACGGCTTCGATGCCGAGCGCATTGCGCGCTATAGCACAAAGGATGTCGCGCGATTGATGTCCGACGACGGCATTGTGCGCAACCGCGCCAAAATCGAAGCGACGATAGACAACGCCAGAGCCTATCTGAGGCTGCGCGAGCGCACGACATTGAAAAAGCTTCTGGTGAGCCATCTCGAAAACGGCCCGTTGCAAAACCGCGCGCGTGCACTCTCTGATATTCCACCCGCAACCGACCTATCGAAGCGCATCTCGAAGACGCTTAAAGCCGAAGGCTTCCGCTTCGTCGGACCAACCACCGTTTACGCTTTCATGCAGTCATCGGGGATGGTGAACGATCATCTCGTCGGCTGCTTCCGCCATGCGGAATGCGCGGAGTTACAGAAGTCGGGATGGCGCTGATGAGCGGAGCAACGAAGCAGCAGGCGGTCTCACCGCGGCAGCCGGCCGGACGTGCATGGCAACGCATGCTGTCGGGCCGGCGCCTGGACCTGCTCAATCCCTCGCCTGCAGACATCGAAATCGAGGATATTGCACACGGCCTCGCACGCGTTGCTCGCTGGAACGGGCAGACCGTCGGCGCGCATGCATTTTCAGTCGCTCAACATACGCTGATCGTCGAGGATATCGCGTCTGCCCGCGCCCCCGAGTGGCCAGCACAATGGCGTCTGGCAGCGCTGCTCCACGATGCACCGGAATATGTCGTGGGTGATCTTATCAGCCCGTTCAAAACGGCGATCGGCCTCGACTACAAAGCCTTCGAGCTGCGTCTGCTCGCCGCAATCCACACCCGCTTCGGCCTGCCGGAAACTTTGCCGAGCGATGTTCAGTCCGGCATCAAGGATGCCGATCGGATCGCCGCATACTTCGAAGCCACCCGTCTTGCGGGCTTTAGCGAGGATGAAGCCATCGTGTATTTCGGCCATCCCGACATATGTGATCCTCACCTTGCCGCTGCACTCTCGAATCTCGAACCTGTAGCAGCGAGTGCAGCCGAAGAAATTTTTCTCACCCGCTTTCGCAACTTGATTGAACGTTTGTGAGCATTGCGCGTTGTCTCCTGACGGACCGCTGGTGCCGCGATTGGTCGGAAAAGCGCCACGTTCCGGTCGAAGCCTCCTGAGGTGGGGGTCTCCAACGCATACGTGGAGGGCAGCCAATGTCGTACGGCGAGGTTAGGGAGAGGGCGAACCGCATGGCGAGTGAAGCCGATCCCGCCACCGTGTCCAGTGCGGCGGGGGTCGAGATAGGTCTCAATGCGGCAATCGTCGCAGTGACCGACAACGAGCCTGTCGTACTCGTCATCCGAAGTGAAACCGATAAGGCCGGAGCCACCGATGGCCTGCCTTTCGGTACGTTCTCGCCATTGCAGCACAGAACCTTCGAGGGCGGCCTGCGTGCCTGGGTGCACCGCCAGACCGGACTCGAGCTTGGATATGCCGAGCAGCTGTACACGTTCGGCGATCGCGGACGCCACGCGCAGCCGGGAGATGTCGGCCCGCACGTCGTTTCCATCGGCTATCTGGCGCTCACGCAGACCCGCCCGACGGTAGATCTGCAACAGGGTTCATGGCGCAGCTGGTATCACTATTTCCCATGGGAGGATTGGCGGCGCGGGCGCCCGGAGATCCTCGAAACGACCATCGAGCCGAAGCTCCGCGAATGGGTCGCCGCCCAGCGCGGCTCGACGTCGCAACCGATCAGCCGCCAGGAGCGCGTACGCATTTGTTTCGCGCTCGAGGGCGCGGCCTGGGACGAGGAGAAGGTTCTCGATCGCTACGAGCTTCTCTATGAGGCTGGCCTCGTCGACGAGGCGGCGCGCGACGGCCGCGAGGCTGCGCGGCAGTGGACGGACCGTCCGCGCCTCGGCGTCCCGATGCACTTCGACCACCGCCGCATATTGGCGACCGCCATCGGACGCGTGCGCGCAAAGATCAAATATCGCCCGGTGATCTTCGAGCTGATGCCGGACGATTTCACGCTCTTCGAATTGCAGCGGACCGTGGAAGCCATCCTGGGCCCGCATCTGCACAAACAGAACTTCCGCCGCCTCGTCGAAGGCGCCGGGCTCGTCGAGCCGACCGGCGAGGTAAAAATGCGTACGGGCGGCCGCCCCGCGAAGCTCTACCGCTTCCGGCGCGAGGTGCTGCTGGAGCGCCCGGCTCCAGGCGTGCGCGTGAAGCCAGGAAAGGTATGACCTGACGCCATAGCAGCTATGCGGGAGTTTCGCCCGTGTAGCTGCAGAAATTCGCTTGCCGGGCCCTAACGTTACTGGCCATGGGGGGTTGGATGAAGTAACCTTCCTCCACCCTTTGAATGCTCAAAAAGAGCATTATATACCCACCATACCGGCCACGGCCGGCCCGAATGACGGCCCCATTATACTCAAACTGAGCATAGCGAAATTGAGTGTAGCAAGGCCCCGTGAGGATGAAGCGATGGATTCACTCGTCTGCCCTGTCTCCGAGCGCCGCCCGCATCCCCCGGCGGCACGGCACGCGCTGCCGGAGTTCACGCCCGAGATGGCCGCCGAGATGGCGCCGATGTACGCGCGCGTCCAGCATGTCGTGACCCCGATGGAGTGGCCGGCCTATGCGCCCCTCATCAAGGCGATCAACGCCCTGAAGAAGGAGCGCAATGCGGTCATCCTGGCGCACAACTACATGACGCCGGAGATCTTCAACTGCGTCGGCGATTTCCGCGGCGATAGCCTCCAGCTCGCCCGCGAGGCGGCCCGCGTCGATGCGGACGTCATCGTCCAGGCGGGCGTGCACTTCATGGCGGAGACCTCCAAGCTCCTCAGCCCGGATAAGACCGTCCTCATTCCCGATCCGCTCGCCGGCTGCTCGCTGGCGGCCTCGATCACAGCCGAGGACGTGCGCATGCTGCGCGACGCCTATCCGGGCGTGCCGATCGTCACCTATGTGAACACCTCGGCCGCAGTGAAGGCCGAGTGCGATATCACCTGCACCTCGTCCAATGCCGTGAAGATCGTCGAAAGCCTCGGCGTGCCCCGCGTGCTGCTCATTCCCGACGAGTATCTCGCCCGCTACGTACAGACGCAGACCAACGTCGAGATCATCGCCTGGAAAGGCCACTGCGAGGTGCACGAGCTGTTCACCGCCGAGGACATCGAGGCCATGCGCGCCGCCGACCCCGGCATGAAGGTGATCGCACATCCCGAGTGCCCGCCGGAGGTGATCGCAGCCGCCGACTTCACTGGCTCGACCGCGGCCATGATCGGCTATGTGAAGAACAACCGCCCGCGCAAGGTTGCGCTCATCACCGAATGCTCAATGGCATCCAACGTCGCCGTCGAGGCGCCGGACGTCGAGTTCATCCGGCCGTGTAACCTTTGCCCGCACATGAAACGCATCAGCCTCGAGAACATCTACGAAGCCCTGCGTGACATGAAATACGAGGTTCACGTCGACCCCGCCATCGCCGCCAAGGCGCGCCGCGCCGTCGAGCGGATGGTCAACCTCACCAACTGATAAAAAAGCCGGCGGCCAAGCCGCCGGCTCACATTCCACCCACTGGGGAATGTAGATGACTCACGACTTCAAGCACGCTGGCGACACCATCTTTCGGGCCGCGCGAGACGAGCCGCTCGGCGCCGAGGGCGACGTCGTTATTGTCGGCGCGGGGCTGGCCGGGCTCTTTACCGCCCTGAAGCTCGCACCGATGCCGGTAACCGTCGTCGCGGCCGCTCCGCTCGGCCAGGGCGCGTCCACGGGATGGGCGCAGGGTGGCGTCGCCGCCGCGGTGGGCGCGACCGATGCACCCGAGCTGCATGCCGCGGACACGATTGCCGCCGGCGCGGGCACGGTCGATGAAACGGTTGCCAGTTTCGTCGCCGCCGAGGGCCCGGCGCGCATCGCCGATCTCTCCGGCGAGGGCGTGCCGTTCGACCGGGAGCCCGATGGCGAATTCGCCTTGAGTCAGGAAGCGGCCCATTCGCGCCGTCGTGTCGTGCATGTGTCCGGGGACCGCACCGGCGCTGCCATTCTTGCAGCGCTCATCGCACGCGTCCGTGCGACGCCCTCCATCCGCGTGCTCGAAGGCTACGAAGCGGACGAGCTCATTGTCGTCGACGGCCGCGTGGAAGGCGTGCGCCTCGTGCGCGCCGGTCCGCTCGGCAAGGAGGTCTATGAGTACGTCCCCGCCTGCGGCGTCGTGTTGGCAACCGGCGGTGTCGGCGCGCTCTACGCGGTTACGACCAACCCAACGTATGCGCGTGGCGAATCGATCGCGATGGCAGCACGCGCGGGCGCCATGATCGGCGATCCCGAATTCGTGCAGTTCCATCCCACCGCCATCGATGCGGGGCTAGATCCCGCACCGCTCGCCACCGAGGCGCTGCGCGGGGAAGGCGCGATCCTCGTCAATCGCCATGGTGAGCGGTTCATGATGGCCATCGACCCGCGCGCCGAGCTTGCCCCCCGCGACGTCGTCGCCCGAGCCGTCTTCACCGAGATCGCCGCCGGCCGTGGCGCATTCCTCGATTGTCGTAAGGCCATCGGCGCGCGCTTCCCGGACGCCTTCCCAACGGTCTATGGGCTCTGCCGCAAGGCCGGCATCGATCCCGTACACGATCTCATCCCCGTTGCGCCGGCCGCGCACTATCACATGGGGGGCATCGCGGCGGACGCACGGGGGCGCTCCAGCATCCCTGGCCTGTGGGCGGTCGGCGAGGTCGCTTCGACCGGACTCCACGGCGCGAACCGCCTCGCCTCCAATTCGCTACTGGAGGCCGTCGTCTTCGCTGCCCGCGCAGCCGCCGACATCGGCGAGCTCGGCCGCGGCAGCCGCAACACGCCACGCACCAATCTTCAGCGCGTCGGCAGTCTCGTTGCGGACTATACCGAGACCCGCGCACCCGCCGTTGCACGCCTGCGCCGGACGATGAGCGAGGATGTCGGCGTCGTGCGCAACGCTACCGGATTGAAGCGCGCGATCTCGATCCTGCGCGACATCGAGCGCCAGGCAGGCTCGGACCGCGTGCTGGCCAACATGGCGCTCACCGCCCGCTTCATCGCTGCCGGTGCCCTGCTCCGCGAGGAAAGCCGCGGCGCTCAGGCGCGCAGCGATTTCCCGGCGACCAATCCAGCACTCGCGCATCGAACTTTCCTCACTCTCGACGACATCGAGGACATCGGCCACCGTACTGCTGCCACGCCGGCGCCCAGCGCCTGGGAATGGCAGGCAGGAGCAGCCCGATGAACCTTGCCAATAGCGCGCAAACGCAGGAATTGCGCTTACCCGATGCGATTGTCGAAAAAGCCGTCGCAGAATCCCTCGCCGAGGATCTCGGTCTTGGCGGTGACATCACCACCGAGGCCACCATTCCTGCGGGAACGCGCGCCTCCGCCGTCATTGCAGCGCGCAAGGCCGGCACTGTTGCCGGCGTTCAGCTCGCAAAAGCCGCCTTCAAGATGCTCGATCCGTTCGTCGAGTTCGAAACGGTGGTGGGTGACGGCGGTAAGGTGGAAGCGGGAGCCGTTATCGCACGCGTCAGCGGCGACGCGCGGGCTCTGCTCACAGCCGAACGCACCGCGCTCAACTTCCTCGGACACATGAGCGGCATCGCAACACTCACCGCGCGCTATGTCGAGGCGGTGTCGGGCACGGGCGCACGCATCATCGACACGCGCAAGACGACCCCCGGCCTGCGCGCGCTGGAAAAGTTCGCCGTGCGCTGCGGCGGTGGCGTCAATCACCGCTTCGGCCTTTTCGATGCCGTGCTCATCAAGGACAATCACATCGAAGCCGCCGGCGGCATCGGGCCAGCATTGGAACGGGCCCGCCGCCACGCGGGGCATATGGTAAAAGTAGAGATCGAGGTGACATCGCTCGATGAGCTCGACGATGCCCTGAAGCTCGCGCCGGACGCAGTGCTTCTGGATAATATGCCGCCCGATCTTCTAAAGGCTGCCGTCGCCGAAGTGGCAGGCCGTATCATCACCGAGGCTTCCGGCGGCGTCACGCTCGAGACCGTACGCACCGTAGCCGAGACGGGCGTCGATCTCATTTCCGTGGGCGCGCTCACGCACTCCGCGCCGGTGCTCGATATCGGTCTCGACTTTAACGCATCTCGATAGTTGCAGACATGGGCGCTTGATTTCGCCATAGTTGCTGCGCAAATCAGGCCCGGGGCGAACGCACGTCCTCTAGACCCATGATCGCTTCGGGCCTTATCAGGCCGAAGCGTGAATCATCGGTCTAATCAAAAGGCTAGAGCCGCATCGCGATTCGAAGAAAAGCGACCGCGCTCTAGGGAGGACCGGAATGGACTTCGTAGGCGGTATTGTGATCTGGGGCGGCGTCGCGCTCGCCGGAGCCGCCGTGGGCGGCATCATCGCCGGCATGAAGAACCGCGACTATTCCTCCTGGATCGCCTGGTGCTTCGTGCTGCCGCCGCTCGTATTCGTATTGCTGCTCTTGCCGCGCCACCAGGGACAGCGGCCGCGTCAGCCACGTCTCGATGAGAGCGAACGCGGGAGCTGGTAGGGCCGACGCCCCATCAGCTTGACGTCACACGTCTTCCGCAACGCCGCCCTTTGCGCGGATCGATGCCTGCGCCGCCGCGAGGCGCGCGATAGGCACACGGTAGGGCGAGCATGAAACATAATCGAGCCCAACGGCGTCGAAGAATGCGATCGACTTCGGATCGCCCCCATGCTCGCCGCAGATGCCGACCTTGAGATCCGGCTTCACCGCGCGGCCCCGCTCCACGCCCCAGCGCACGAGTTCGCCGACGCCATCCACATCGATCGACACGAACGGATCGACCGTGAAGATGCCCTGCGGCACGTAGGCTTCGAGGATCGGCGCAGCATCGTCGCGGCTGAGGCCGAGCGTCGTCTGCGTCAGGTCGTTGGTGCCGAATGAGAAGAACGCTGCGCCGCCATCGCCCTCGGCGATCTGGCCGGCCCGCAATGCCGCCCGCGGCAACTCCACCATGGTGCCGATGAGGTAGTCGAGCTTGCCGCCCGTCTCCCTCTCCACCGCAGCCGCCGTGCGCACGATCACCTCGCGCAGGATGTCGAACTCCCCGCGATAGGCGATGAGCGGGATCATGATCTCGACCGTTACGTCCTTGCCGCTGCGCTGCGCCACCGCGATCGCGGCCTCGAACGCGGCGCGCGCCTGCATCTCCGGCACTTCCGGGTAAAGGATCGCAAGCCGGCAGCCGCGGAAGCCGAGCATCGGATTGAACTCGGAGAGCTGAGACACGCGCTGTTGCAGCTTCTCCGGCGTCACGCCGAGGTCCGCGGCGATGGCGGGGAGCTCGTCGGGATTGTTGGGCAGGAACTCGTGCAGTGGTGGATCGAGCAAGCGCACGGTGACGGGAAGCCCCGCCATGATCTCGAAAAGCTGCTCGAAGTCGCCGCGCTGCACGGGTTGGATTTTCGCCAGCGCCGCGCGCCGGCCGGCGGCATCCTCCGCCAGAATCATCTGGCGCATGGCGCGGATGCGCTCAGCGTCGAAGAACATGTGCTCGGTGCGCGCAAGGCCGATACCCTCCGCACCAAAATCGCGTGCCTGGCGGGCGTCCCGCGGCGTATCGGCGTTGGCACGCACGCGGAGCCGGCGTTCCGCATCCGCCCAGCCCATCAACGTCGCGAAGGCGCCGGAAAGCTCCGGCTCGCGCATCTTCGCCCGGCCCAGCAAAACCTGCCCCGTGCCGCCGTCGATGGTGATGATGTCGCCCTTGCGCAGCGTCTTCTTGCCAACGGTGAGCGTACCCTCCTTGGCGTCGATGCGCAGTGCGCCAGCGCCGGATACACAAGGCCGGCCCATACCGCGGGCGACCACCGCGGCGTGGCTGGTCATGCCGCCGCGTGCGGTGAGGATGCCCACCGCCGCGTGCATGCCGTGAATGTCCTCCGGGCTCGTCTCGAGGCGCACCAGAATGACATCGTGCCCATGCGCGCGCTCGGCCTCGGCGTCGTCAGCGGTGAACACGATCTCACCCGACGCCGCTCCCGGGGAGGCGGGCAGTCCCGTAGCGAGCAGGTCCTTCGCGGCGTTGGGATCGAGCGTCGGATGCAGCAGCTGATCGAGCGCCGCCGCGTTGACGCGCATCACGGCTTCGGAGCGCGTGATGGTGCCTTCCCCGGCGAGATCGACGGCGATGCGCAGCGACGCTTCGGCTGTGCGCTTGCCAGAGCGCGTCTGCAATATCCAGAGCTTGCCGTTCTCGATCGTGAACTCGACATCCTGCATGTCGCGATAGTGTTTTTCGAGCCGGTCGAACACGTCTACGAGCGTTGCGAACAGCTCGGGCATCTGTTCCTCGAGCGATGGGGCTTCCTCGCGCCCCTCCTTGCGCCCCTTCTCGGTGAGAGGCTGCGGCGTGCGAATGCCGGCGACCACGTCCTCACCCTGCGCGTTGACGAGGAACTCACCGTAGATTTCCCGCACGCCGGTCGACGGGTTGCGCGTGAAGGCAACGCCCGTGGCGCTGTTCTCCCCGAGGTTACCGAATACCATCGCCTGCACTGTCACCGCCGTGCCCCAGCTATCGGGGATATCGTGCAGGCGGCGATAGGTTTTCGCGCGCGCGTTCTGCCAGGAGCCGAACACCGCGGCGATGGCGCCGTAGAGCTGCTCGCTCGTATCCTGCGGAAAGGGCCGGCCGAGATGATCGGCGACCGCCTGCTTGTAGGACTCGATGATCTCCGCCCAGTCTTCCGCCTTGAGATCGGTGTCGGAGGAAAGCGCGTTGAGGTTCTTGAAGTCCTCGAGCAGATCCTCGAACACGCCATGGTCGACGCCCAGCACGACGTCGGAATACATCTGGATGAAGCGGCGATAGCTGTCGTAGGCGAAGCGGCGATCACCGGAGCGCTTGGCGAGGCCTTCCACTGTCTCGTCGTTGAGACCGAGGTTGAGGATGGTATCCATCATGCCCGGCATCGAGGCCCGCGCACCCGAGCGCACGGAGAGAAGTAGCGGCCGCTCCACGTCGCCGAACGTAGCGCCGACTTCATCCCCGATCAGCTGCACGGCCCGCTCGACTTGCGGCTTCAATCCGTCGGGGAGCTTGCGGCCCTGCGCGTAATAGACGTCGCAAACCTTAGTGGTGATGGTGAAGCCGGGCGGCACCGGCAGGCCGAGACTCGCCATCTCGGCGAGATTCGCGCCCTTGCCCCCGAGCAGTTCGGACATGTTGGCCCGGCCGTCGACATAGCCCGCGGCGAATGCGTAGACCCACTTCGGCTCGGTGTGCGCCGACCTGTCCGCCATCTCGTCCCTACCCTGACCCTGCGGCGCTGTTTTATGGCCTGCGCCGTTGTCATATGATGGCATATCAGCCTCTTTACCCGCTCGGAAGGTGACGAGCCCGCACACGGTGAAACTGTGATTTGCGCCCCGGCGTTCCTCGCTGCCTTTGACGTGGACGCCGTCATATTTCACTGTGGCGCCCTACCGAGGGGAGGCAAGCTTATGGGTGAACAGCTAAACCAAGTCCTGACGACGCTGGACGATACGAGCGATGCGGCCTTGGCGCGGCTGTTCCAGCTCCTGCGCATTGAAAGCATATCGACCGATCCGGCCTACAGCGCGAGCTGCCAGGAGGCCGCCAACTGGTGTGCGGACGAGCTGCGCGACCTGGGCTTCGACGCGCGAGTCGTTCCCACCGAAGGACATCCGATGGTCGTGGCGCACGATACTGCGCCGCGCGCGCCGGGCGTTCCCCACGTGCTGTTCTACGGTCATTATGACGTCCAGCCCGCCGATCCTGTGAACCTTTGGACCTCCCCGCCCTTCGAGCCGATCATCCGCTCCGAGCCCAACAATGGACGGGTGATCGTCGCCCGCGGCGCAGAGGACAACAAAGGTCAGATGATGACCTTCCTCGAAGCCGTCCGCGCCTGGAAGACGGTTGCCGGCACCCTGCCCATCTCCGTTTCCGTGCTGCTCGAAGGGGAGGAAGAATGCGGCTCCCGCTCGCTGCCGGCGTTTCTCGCCCAGTACGGCGATGAGCTGAAGGCCGACATGGTCCTCGTATGCGACACCGGTCAGTGGGACAAGGATACGCCCGCCATCACCACGATGCTCCGTGGCCTCGCCGCTATCGAGGTGACGGTGACCGGCCCCTCGCGCGATCTGCACTCCGGCATTTACGGCGGCCCCGCAGCCAACCCCATCCGCGTGCTCACGCGCATCGTTGCGGCCATGCACGACGACAACGGCCGCATCACAGTTCCCGGCTTTTACGATGGCGTCGCCGAGCCCGCCGCGGCGCAGAAGGAGCAATGGGGCGCCCTCGGGTTTCGCGGCGAGGATTTCCTCGGCGCCGTTGGCCTCAAGGAACCCGCCGGCGAGAAGGATCGATCGGTTCTCGAGCAGCTCTGGTCGCGCCCGACGCTGGAATTCAACGGCATCACTGGCGGCTATCAGGGTGTCGGCACCAAAACCGTCATTCCCTCGAAAGCATCGGTGAAAATCACGTGCCGGCTCGTTGCAGGGCAGGATCCGGAACGCTTGCTTTCCGCAATCGAGGAATTCGTGCGCGCCCGCCTTCCCGCCGATTGCACCGCCGAGTTCTCCTCCCGGCAGACGGGCACCGCCATCTCCTTCGCCACCGATACGCCGGCCATTCAGGCCTGTGCCGCTGCCCTCTCCGAGGAATGGGGCCGCCCTGCCGTGCTGATGGGGTCGGGCGCCTCCATTCCCATCGTTACCTCGTTCAAGGAGGTACTCGGCTGCGACAGCCTTATGATCGGGTTTGGCCTCGATGACGACCGCATCCACAGCCCCAACGAGAAGTATAATCTGACGAGCTTCAAGAAGGGCGCGCGAAGCTGGGCACGCATCCTCGACCGCCTCGCCAAGACCGCGGCCTGTTGACCGCCGAGGCTTGAGCCCGCCACAAAACCGGCCCACCATGGGCAATGACCTTGGCCCTATGGAAAGAAGCCGGAGCGCTCGGCAGCGAATGCAGACGATGACCCTAAAGCGACTGACAGGATTGACCCTGGGCGTTTTCGCATGCGTGTTGCTCGGCGGCGTGGGAGATGTCACTGCGCAGGAGCGGCGCTCGGCGCCCTGGCCGAGCGAGGTGTTCAACGCCAAGCCCAAGGCACATGTCGCCGGCAAGTTCGACTACTACACCCTCGTCATGTCCTGGAGCCCAACGCACTGCGTTACCGCGCAAGAAGGACGCGACGAGGCTCAGTGCGCCCGCGTCGACGGCCTGCGCTACGGCTTCGTGTTGCATGGGCTATGGCCGCAGTACCAGCGCGGTTTCCCCGAGCACTGCCCCACCGGACGCCGCCCGTTCGTTCCCGAGCCGGTGATCTCCAGCATGCTCGACATCATGCCCGCCCGCGGCCTCGTCATCCACGAATACAAGCTGCACGGCACCTGCTCCGGGCTCGACCCAGCGGCATACTACCGGCTCTCGCGCCAGCTCTTCAACACGGTGCGTGTGCCCGAGCGCTTCAATAACCCGTTCGAGATGCAGTACATGTCGCCGCGCGAAGTCGAAGTTGAGTTCATGCGCGCAAACCCGTGGCTGCGCGAAGACATGATCGCGGTCACATGCGGCGGTCCGGGCAATCGCTTGCGCGACGTGCGCGTCTGCTTCGGCCCCGACGGACGCGGCCGCGCGTGCGGTGCCAACGAGGATCAGCGCAAACTGTGTCGCGCAAACGAGTTGCACGTCCCGCCCGTACGCTCCACGCGGCGTGAGAACGGCAACACCTCCAAACGCGTGCTGCAGCCCGAACGCGATCGCGGACTTCCGCGGCCACGCATCATCGAATCACCGGCACGCTTCTAGATAAGTCACCATCGTATTCCGACGCCCGGGCGCGAGCATCTCCGCGTGAGGCCGAGGAGACACGGGGCGCCGTCGCGTCTGTGGAAAGCGGCACAATGGCCGCGCCCGCGCAACACCTGAGCCTTGCCCGCCACAGCCACGCTCCGCAGACTTGTGCAAGTGATTCATTTGCAGCCGGGGGCAGCATGGACCGGACAGCCGCTAAAGGCGGTCGGCAGCAACAGCTGCCGGCGCCCGCGGTCACGTGGAAGATCGAGCCTCTGTCTCAAGAGGTGAGGCGTCCCACGGCCGTGACGGCAATCGGTGCGGCGCTCGCCGTGATCGGCGGCGTAGTGCTGTGGCAAGGCATAGCGTCCCAGCCGTCCGATACGACACAAATGTCCGAAGCGACAGCTTCCATGCCCGATGCACTGCCGGCCGACGGGATGCTGGTGACGGGAAGCCTGCCGACGATTCATCACATCGATCCCGCAACCTGCACAAGCCTCGCGCTCGACCGGAAAACGAATCGGACGTTGCGTCGGCCTTGCCCGCCGGATGGGATCGCCCTGCGCCTCGATGGCGATATGCAGCGTGAAGATCTGGCGATCCTCGCGACGGATTTCACATCGCCCGATTGATCGGTAATGGATTGACCGAACGCAGCGCAATCTGATCGCCGCCGTGCGCGCTGCGTACTTCCTTACGGTCAAGCAGCTTTGCGCAGACGCTCCGCGCGCCAGCCCGGCAGCGGTTCGGCAATATAGCCGTGCGCCGGAGATCCGTGCGCCTCGCACAACACCGACGGATCAATGCTCCACTGGCTCGCTAAGCGCATCACATGATCTTCGGTCGGATGCAGGATGAGCTCACCGCCCGCATCGCCCTTGCGTTCTTTTACGCCGCGCAACTCGAAAAGCTTGAGACCGAGGCCCCGTTCCTCCCTGGTCGTCCGCCCTTTGTTCCAGATGACGCCCTCGTCGCTCACTGCAAAAGCACGCACAAGACGCCCATCCTTCACGCGCGCCCACGCGTAATAGTCGATGGGCGGATAGCTGAAGAAATACTGTACCTCCTCGAACGCACCACCGAGTTCGACCAGCAATGGCGTGCATTTGTCGACGAAACCGGACCCCATGGGGTGCGGTAGCGGCAGCCCCACGACAAACGTCCAGCCGTCGACCGGCGGCGAAATGAAGATGCGAACCGCCCCGAGCCAGTCGTCGTAAACGGCGCCGATGCCGGAGCTCCAGTTACAGGATTCCGCCCCTGCGAGGCCGAGCGCATCGACGACCGCTTCGGCTTCATCGCACCGGAGCGCGAGCCAAGCCATGCTGGGACCAAAGGGGCGCGGGGTATCGGGGCTCTGCGTGAGGAAGACGCGGCGCTCGCCGGTGCCCCGCGCAAGCCAGAAGGCACCCGCGACCGTCAAGGCGATCATGCCGAGGATGATGACGATCACGGTATGCCCGCAAAAGTTGCCCCTGCGCCGTTATGGTGCCCATCGCCACGCTTGGGCAAGAGATGAGCGCAGCGAGACTGGGGAAAACGGAAAGCCGCTTCTCACGTCGGCACGGAGAAAGCAACGCTGGCGTGCTCGATCGCGCAGACCGGCTGGTTCGGCCGTCCGGCAATCACGGCATGAGCAGAAAGACGGACGGAACGAGGCCAGCCTGCGCCACCGCCGGCAGCGGGTAATCCGGCGACACCGCAAAGCTGGCCCCTGGCCTCGCGGAGCACGCCATTGAGGGCGTTAGCGCGCTCTGCGTCTTGGCTGCCGGGGCCACCGTTGGTAAGCCAACGGACGGCCGGCGGCCAAACCTTCAAAAGCACGCGTACGGATATCGAAGGTCTATGACAGGGGTGTGTCGGGCCGAGCATTATGCGCACGTACATGGGCCGTGCACCGAAAGTACGCCATCAAACGAAAAAGGCGGAACGTTGCGTTCCGCCTTTTTTGGCTGAGTCTGTCGACTACTCTGGCCTCAGGGCACGGCCACTTTAGCCGAGAACACGAAGCGCTCGTCGCAGAGATTATCCCTGCCGCAAATGAGCCCGCCCGCATCGCCGTGGATGTTCGTATCCCAATAGCGGAAGTCGAACGAGATGTTTTCGACGGCAACGTTGAGACCCGCATTCCAGTAATAGTATTCGTCGTCGGTGCCGTTGACGTTGACGAAGTAGCCGTTCTTGGCATCGCCCTTCTGCCAGCCGAGCACACCGTTTACGACCGGCGTGAAGATCGCCACTTTCGGCAGCGTCCATGCGGCCATCGTCTCGATGGTCCACACCGATCCGGTCTCGAAGACATAGTCCGGCGACCAGAAAACAGTCGTTCCAGTGACGAGGCTCGGATGCAGCGCCGACCAGCTATAGCCGGCCTTCAATTCGACGAAGTTCGGATCCCCAAGGCCCGGAACCGCCGAAGGGTTGGAGCCCGGATAGCTATAGTAGATGACACCGAAATCGAGATTCACCGTGCCGAGCGGCGACTCCCACGTCGGTCGGATGCCACCGTACCAGTCGACCTCGGCGTTAGCCGGCGGGGCGTCGTCGAAATCGACCATCGACGACCAGATACCCGCATAGAGAATCCCCCAGCTGACATCGACGCCGCCCTGCAGCGCTGGATCGTTGTCCGTCTGCGAGACGCCGCGGAAGACGTAGTCGGACGTCGCTCCGATATTGAATGAGTAGGTGAACTTGCGCCCTTCATCGACAACGACGGGCGCCGCCACTTCGTAGCCGTCGGCAATTGCGCCGGCTGTACCGATGAGCAGTAAGCCGAGCGCGGCGCCCAGCGATGCGAGTTTGCGTGACACGGTCATGATGAGGTCCATCCCCGAAGAGGCATAAACGCGCCACCAACCGCTGCCGCTCCGAGCGGCTTAAGCCGAGGAGGCCTGATGCGCCGGGTTGGCACAAGCGCGATGTGCAAAAGGTGTGTGCCTTCTTGTGCGCTTGTTGCGCGGCCGCAACGGCTTCGTAAACAAATGCTTAAATCACCGTCAATCCGCCGCCTTGAACGGCAAACAGGGCCGAGCAAAGCCCGGCCCTGTCCACTGACGTTCAGCTGAGTGAATAATTACGGGACTGATACTTTGAGCGTAAAGACGAAGGCTTCGCCGCACTGGAAGATCGGGCCGTCGCAGAAGGCACCGGAGTTGCTGACGTTGGTGTCCCAGTAGCGGAAGTCGAAGGAGATGTTCTCGACCGCGAGGTCCAAACCGGCATTCCAATAGACGTAGTCGTCGCGGCCGTTACCGAACGCAGCCCGCCACGCGGCATCGTCGCCGAGCTGCACGCCGAGCGTACCGCTGACGGTAGGCGTGAAGACACCCACCTTGTGGAACTGGTATCCGGCCTTGCCTTCAAAGGTCCAGACGTTGCCGGTCTCACCCGTGTATTCCGGCGACCAGTATACGGTTACGCCCGCGGTGAGGTTCGGAACGAGAGTACCGCTGACGCCGGCCTTCAACTCGACCATGTCGAGCTCCGCCCCGCGATCCGAAGCACCCGGGTAGAAGTAGTAGATCACACCGAAGTCGAATTCTGCACCGCGCCACGTCGGCTTGAAGCCGGCATACAGATCGATTTCCGCGTTCGCGTTCTGGCCCGTCGTTACCGGGCGTACGCCGTTGTCGAAATCGACACCCGAGGCCCACATACCGAGGTAGGCAATGCCGTATCCGAGATCGAAGCCGCCCTGCAGCGCCGGGTCGCGCGAGGTCTGCGAGAATCCGCGGAATACGTAGTCCGAGGTCACGCCGATGTTGAACGAGTACGAAAACTTACGGCCTTCATCTGCGGCCGGCGCAGCGATCTGATAATCGCCGCCCTCGTATCCATCGGCCGAGGCGACCCCCGCCGTAGCGACGAGCACCAGGCCCGCCGCCGCGCACACACCGCCCCACTTTGAAATTTCCATCATGCCAATCGACATCCTCTTCCGTTCTTGACCAGCCACACCCTCGACGCACGGAGATACGCTGCTGAGGTTGCGCTATGTCAGGATTGCTCCCCGCGCGGGACGGCCTCTGCCGCACCGCTAACGGGCCAGCTTGATTTGCATCAACGCCGGCCGAGTTCCCATCTGAGGCAAACCCACGCCAGCCTCGGACATTTGCATCTGCGGAAAGCGGAACGAGAATCCACATTGAGCTGTTGAAAGAACGGACTAGTTCATGTGAATTCACAAGCATAAATCCAGTTATCCAAACGATGACTTTTGTCTTGTGGCACACACGCCACGCACGCCTCATTTTTGGGCGAATTACCTACGTTTTGTGCGGCCAATTGCAATCGAAGAGTCCAGCGGCGACGCCCCGGCGCACGATCGGCGCAAAAGGCGTGATTTCACGCCACGCGCACGGCGCGTTTTTTGATCAACTGCACACTTTCTAGGCGCGATCGATCAAGCAGACGGGTGATCTGGCGTATTCCGGCTGTGCCACGCTTCGTAGCGGATACGCGCTATTCTGTAGGCATCGGGAATGGAAAGCGCCCAGACGAAAAGCCCGCCAGCCGCACGCCCGATAAATGATTGATCAGGCGTCGTCGTATGCCATGTCGCGAGGGCGAGAAGCAGCGAAAAGAACGCAAATCCGAAAGCGCGCTCCGGAAGTCCCAATGCGACATGTCCTGCACCCGGCAAAACAATCGCGAGTGTAAGGATGATGTAAGGATGTATGGGTCTGCGTTTCGATGCCATTTGCGAAATATGGCTGAATTGGCGTTCTTATTCAAAGGAAGCGGAACGTGCGCCGTAGAAACACAGCTTACATGGATGCCGCCCGATGTTTACATTGCCCCGACGCGTGTGTTGAAAGCTGTACGCAGCGCGCGCAACCGCTCTAGCACATCCAGAAGCACCACACCCGGCACATCGCCTCGCCCGAAGGCTGCCTGACGGAGCAGCAGGTAATCGCCCGCCCGTCCTTCATCGACCTGGCGAATGATTCGCAAACCGTTACGGGTCACCGCAACCTCCTTTATCCGCGGATCCGCCAAGGCTGCACTGAGCGGAGCGATCGCCCGAGCAAACACCCTTTCCGAGCCTGCGCTCTCGCCGCGCACGATGCACTCGCTGGGAAAGGAGCCCGGAACCTCGATGATGTGATGGAAGCCGTCGGTCAGGCTGAAGAACTCATAACCGGACGGCCGCACCAGCACGGCAAACCCATCACCGCCGACCGGCAACGCCTCGAGCTCCGTGATCTGCATCCAGAGCTGGGGCAAGCGGCGGATGGTCATACCGTCGTTAAAAAGTTGCACGTGCAGATTCCGGCCGTCCCGCACCCCGCGAATGCGCGGGAAGCCGTCCCCACCGTGGGTCAGCGCATGCGTATCGAATAGCGTGCTGCACTCGTCGAGGAGCCTGCGCCGCCGCTCGACTTGCGCCCGGTGGTCGCGCACGCCCCAGCCAGCCAGCAATCCAACCGCGCCGCATAGCGTCAGAATGCCAAACAGCGACAAGGCTACTCCTCCGCACGCCAACTGAAAGCTTAGTTTCGTACCGCTTCGCAGACGATAATACCGCGCGCGGCCGTTCGGATCGCGTGGCGTCGCGCCCGCGTAGATTAGCTCAGTACCCCACGGGCTTCGGCCACGGCATCGCGAACTGCTCCCCGCGCGGGACGAACTTGTATCGGTGCAGAGCGAACCACAGCGAAGCAACGATGTAGAACACCATCATCGCGATGAGCTGCGTCCCATATCCCAGAAAGACAGCGAAGTACGTCGCCGCGCAGAGCACCAGCAGCATGATGGCCGGCAAGGGGTGGAAGGGATGCACGTATCCGCGCCTTATGGAGCCGAGCGGCCACTTCCTGCGGAACAGGATGACGTTGAATGCCATGAACGTGTACTCGAGCAATCCGGACAGGATCGAGAACGTGATTACCTGGTCGAGCGGCGCGAAATAGGCAAACACGAGCGCGACGGGCACGAGGAACACGATGGCCCGGTATGGCGTGCGGTACTTCGGATGGACAGCGCCGAACACCTGGGGAAGGTATCGATCGCGTCCCATCGAGAACCACGCGCGCGAGGCATCGTTGATGCAGCAGTTGGCGGAAGCAAGCGCCGAAAAGATGGTTCCGATGAACAGCAGCACCATGAGTAAGGTCGAGTTCGTCAGCCGCGCGGCATCGAACAGCGGTGTTACCGACTGTCCGAGGAACTCCCACGGCATCAGGCCGGAGCAGATGTACCAGGTCATCGTCGCGGCGATGAGCAACGAAATGATGCCTGTCATCGTACCCAACGGAAGCGCACGGGCGGGCGAGCGCACTTCCTCCGCGGCCTGTGTCGTGCCCTCGATGCCGAGGTAGAACCACATGCCGAAGTGCAGCGCTGCCAGAACGCCGAGCCATCCGTATGGCAGTCCCGTGAGCAGCTGGTCGTGCTTGACGTAAGTGTCGGTCCACGGCTGCACCGCAAAGAACAGCACGCAGATGGCGCTGAATGCGATGACCGTGATGACGAGGCTGAACGTCAGGGTCGTATAGACGCCTCGATAGTTGAGCCAGGCCAGAAACATGATCGTGAGCACGATAAACGGCTTGTCGCTGGTACTCTCGAAGCCCGCCATGGCGCCGACCCGCTGCACCAGATGGCCCAACGTTATGGCGTTCGCAGCTTCCAGCATGGTGTAGGCGAACACGAGGAAGAGGCCAACGTTGAAGGCCATCAGCGGCCCGATGATATGCTTTGCCTGCGCGTACTGGCCGCCAGCCGCCGCGACCGTCGACGTCACCTCCGAGTCGATCATCGCGACGCAGGTGTAGAGCAGCCCTGCGAACCAGCACGCGATGATCGCAGCAAGCGCACCGCCCTTGCCGACAGCAAAATTCCAGCCCATGTATTCGCCGACGAGCACGATGCCGACGCCGAGCGCCCAGATGTGGGCTGGCCCCAGCACGCGCAGTAGCGAGATTCTCTCTTTATGGTGGGCTGAGCTGGCCGTCACCGGAAGCCTCGCTTCTGCGGCGGCTCTCCCAACGGAGCATCTTCGATTTCACCTTCCTTGGACGAGGTCAGGAGATCTTCCGAATAGCTCCGGTCGGTCCAGAACATGTCGACGAGCATCCAGAGTCCCAGGAATATCGAAAGACCCCAAGCAGCATATTCCAGCAGCGCAAAGATATTCATGTAAGCTCCCCAGTCGCCTACTCCGTATTGCGAAACCGCTCCTCGATCACCTCGCGATATTCCTTCCGGGACCAGTGGAACACGATGAAGAAATATACGACAACGACGAGAGCGCTGGCGCCGAGCTCGGCCCAGCTGAAATTATAGTCGTACCGAGTGGCGATCAGCTTCGATGCCGGCAGCCTGCCATCCTTGACCTCGGTCCCGTCGGTGTAACCGAGCTTTTCCCACTGCGCCTGCATGGTCGCATTCTGGTGCATGCCCGCCCAGGACGTGTCGGTCAGCTTGACCGTTGTCTTGCCACTGCCGGCGAGTTCCAGATAGAGCGGCGCGAACAGTGAGGCCAGCACGAGCACCAGCAGGAACAGCGTATCGAAGATCTGACCGATCTGTGATTGCACCGGCGGTCGATAGGAGCCCTCGGCCATTGCAGCACCCTATCCCTTGGCCCGTTTCATCTCGTCCAGATAGTAGATGTCGAGACGGTAGATGTTCTCTTTGTCCTGCGCGTAATGCAGGATCATCGCCACGATCGAAGCGGTGTTGAACAGGAGCACGAGACCGCCGGCGAGGGCGAGCGCGGGCAACACGCCGTGCAGGCTTTGACTGGTCGCAATTTCCCAAAAGGTGAACGCATAGATGCACCAGAGAACGCATATGGCGCCGAAGGCCCAGATGCGATCGGCGGAGAACATCTCCTGGACTCGCGCGTCCGTCGATTTCTGCTGCATGTGTCCCCTCGATGGTGGTTGTCGCGTTTCCTCAAGTTGCCGTTCTGGCAATCTTTTTTGCTCAGGGTGGAGCTTGCCTGGATTGGCACCGGCTTGGCAAGCGGCAACGGTACAGGTCGCCAAAAGTGAGGATGCTTGCCCTCAAATTTTCGCCGGGGCGCGGGCGTCTTCCGCGCCATCTCCCCCTCCCTACGAAACGACCCGAAAGGCGTTGCCGAGCTGCGGCCTCACCGTCCTCCGGCTGTCCGGCGGCACGACCCGCAGCTGCCGGGGAAATGCCTGCACCTCACCGCACAGCCCGAGCGATGCACCAACCATCGAAACCCTGCTGGCCGACCCGTTCAGGGCTTAACCACAGCGGTCATGTTCGAGGAAAGTCGCGACGCTACGCCGATGGGTTCGATGCCGCGGTTTATGATTCGACCGGGATAGTGAACGCGCTCAATTCACGTCGGAACCTCGCCGGCAGCCAACCGCGAACCGTTACGCAAACGGCTAACTTGGCGAACGTGCCCTTATGCGTCCCGCCGATGATTAGTAATGGCAGGAACCTCGACCGCCTTCTGCACGGGCACACTTGCCGGCGCGCTATCGTCTGCCGCCAGCCCCGTCTTGAAGTTGCGAATGCCTTTGGCAAGATCGCCCATCACGTCGGACAGCTTGCCGGTGCTGAGCACGAGCACAGCCACGGCCAAGAACATCAGCACATGAATGAGACTTAAGCCCATCGTTTCCTCCATTGGCGGATTCGTTTCGTGCACCTTCCGGTGCTTGTCATTCCGCTCTGTCTAGAATTTCTATGTCCGCCCGGATGATTGGATGGATCCAGCACTTGATCACTGCGGGACCGGCGTGCTTCAGCGTCACCGTACGCTTCATGCCGGGCACCTGCGTATCGAGGTTGTCGACGCTTCCATCTTCGTACGTGATGTAGAGATTGTGCGCCATGTCCGCCTCGTTGACGAACGTGACGACATCCCCGACGCGCAGCTCCTCGCTGATTTCCTGCAGCTCCATGTGGGTGATTGCGATCGTGTGCTCGGCTGCCGAGACAGAGCGCGGATTCAACAGACAAGCGCAGAGCGACATCGTCACGACCAACAGCGTTCTCAAAACCGGCATTCCAATCATCTCATCCGTTCGCGGGCGTCAGGGCAACCGAGGCACATCCACGTGCAGTGGTGGGCCGCGCAGCGTCTCGAGAAAAGCAACCAGGTCTGCGCGATCGCCCGGCGTCAGCTTAATCGGCTTCATTTCCGGCGATAGGCTCGGCCTCTTCTTGCCGCCGTCGGCATAGTGGTCGATGACGGCATCGAGCGTCCGCATCGATCCATCGTGCATATAAGGTCCCGACATGCGCACGTCACGCAGTGTCGGCGTCTTGAACGCATGCTGCATGATGGTCACGCTTGGCGGCGCGAACTGGCCCCGGCCGACGTCCTCGCTTTCGAGGCCGATGTCATGGAAGCTGTCGTCGGTGAAGCGCCATGTCGAGTGGCACTTGCTGCAGCGGGCATCGCCGTTGAACAGCATAAACCCGCGTTTGGCAGCATCGGAGATCGCGCCTTCGTCACCTTCGATCCAATGGTCGAAGGCCGATTTGTTGGAAACGAGCGTGCGCTGGAAACTTGCAAACGCGCCGAGCAGCGTCTTTGTGGTAACGCCTTCGCCGGGGTATGCGGCTTCGAAAAGCGGTGCGTAGCCCTTGATCTGCTTCACACGCTCGACGGCCTCTTCGAGCGTCACGCCCATCTCATGCTCGGCGGTGAGCGGAAGTGCGGCCTGACGCTCCAGAGTTTCCGCGCGGCCATCCCACATGAGGGCGGTAAGCCAGGCCGCGTTCAGCACGGTCGGACTGCGGCGTGGAAGCTCGACACCCGTAACGCCGATGCCACGCTGCAGCCCATCGCTCCAATCGAACGCCTGATTGTGACAGGACGCGCAGGAGACGGTGCCCGTCCTCGAAAGTCGCGTGTCGAAGAAAAGATGCTTTCCAAGCTGCGCCTTCTCCGGTGTCAGCGGGTTGGCCTTGGGCGCTGGAATCCCGTCGGGGCGGCGATACTTCGCCTTTAGCTCATCGGGAACGTCGATACCCACGGCCGCATTTGCCCGCGACACGACTGATGCTGTCGCCAGCGCCTTGCCATCGAGACGTATCAGCCCGCCTTCGACAGCGGCTCCGAACGCGACGACCGCTGCCGAAACCATGCATACCAGCGCCCAGGGTGAGGTCATGGCATGCCTGGCTATGCGTTCGCCATTTCTGGCGTCTGCGCTTTATCTGCGGCTTCGGCATCCTCCGCGGGACGCATGTAGCCGGCAGCGCGCAGGCTCTCGACGAGAATGTCGTGCGCAACGAGATCGACGAGATTGGCAAGTGCGACCAGCGAGGTTGCGCAGTTGAAATCGCGCAGGTCCGGCGCTTTCGCATCGCCACCCAAGGCGACGAGCTGCGTTATGAAAGTCTGCCGCGTCGCTTCGGCAATGTCGCGAAGAACGATAGCGGTTGCACCCTTCAGCTCGGGATGGGTAACGAGCGCGCCGCTTTGAACCAGCATGTTGGTCGTCAGCGGGAAGTTCGCAAAATCACGGTCGGCCGCATCGAACGGCGCGCGTCCACAGACCGCCGCATCGAGGATGGCTCCTGCCGCGATGAGGCGCCATGCCGGACTGCTCGAGCTGCGCGCCTCGCGATAGAGTTGAAGCGCTTCCGCGTACTGAGCGGGAAGCGGACCTTGATCCGGCTCTGGCATCAGAGCACTCGGACGGAACGGCGCGAAACGCCAACGGGCGTTGAATTCCACGTCCGCGACGCGCCATCCCGCCAGTTCGAAGCTGCGCCCATACTGCAGCGCCATCCGGTTCAGTTCCCCGACAACGTGCCGGTAGGCCGTGGCGAGTGCATGCTCCGCACCGGTGGCTGGAACCGTGTAGATGATCTCGTGCAGCTTGCCCGCAACATTCCCCGACGCATAAACCGTCGCCGGCTTGCCGTCGATCGAGATCTCCCGCCGATGATCGTTCGGCGTGACGAGAAGGTCGGTTTCCCAAGACTTCGTCAGCGTATTGCAGAGCACGAAGCCGACAACGAACGCGCGCTCTTCCTTAGTGGCGTCCGATGCCCGAATGGCATCCCTGTCAGAATCTGCCCGCAGCGGGCCGAGCTGATTGTGTGGAATCCACATCTTGGGCCTCCGAGATCAGAGAAGCGAACCTCAGCCCTTCGGCTTCACCTTCACGCCGCCCTTCATGAAAGGATGGGGGGTGCAGCTGTAGGGATATTCGCCGGCTTTGTTGAACTTGATCGCCATCTGCTGGCCTGCGCGCAGCATGTTGCCGACAACCTTGAAGGGATCGGTGATCTGCACGTTGTGGGGCATCGCGTCCTTGTTCGTCCACAGGACGACGCCACCTTCTTCGACCTCGACCGTCGCAGGAGCGTATTTCATCTTCGCGATGTCAATCTTCACAGCATCGGCCGGTGCATCGCCTGGTGCGATGACCTCGACCGGATCGGCGGCGGTTGCCACATTCGCGGACGCCGCCAACGAGACAAGCAAGAAGAGTATGGTCCTGAGTTTGGTCATTCGACTCTCGCGCTAAAGAGGAAAAAGGGGCAGCAATGTCGAAACATCGCTGCCCGGTTCAAGTCTAGGGAGGAAGTTAGCTCGCCTTGCCGACGATTGGAGAGATCGTGCAGTGATAGGTCATCGCATCGTCTTCGGCGCCGAAGCACCAGATGATGTCGTTGGCGAATTCGGGGCGATAGACGGGAAGCTCGCCCTCGGTGTTGAGACAGCCGCAACGGCCGCAGACGTTCTTGCCGCAGCAGTCGCGATAGGCGATGAGGTAGGCCTGCTTGTCACCCGGATTGTAGCAGCTGGCGACCCAGGAGCTGGGCGACAGGCGCGTGCCCGGAGGGCAGTTGGTGAGCGAGCCACCGCAGCAATCGCAGATGTTGCCGTCGATGGAGCAATGGCGCCAGTAATCGCACTGCTTGGTATCGGTATCCTGCGGGATCCAGCCCTCGCGGGTGCCGGCGGCGGCATGGGCGCGGCTGGTGCGGCCACGACGGTCGACGGGCAGCAGCGGCACGAGTGCTGCACCGGCGAGTGCGGTTCCAACCCGGCCGATGAAGCCACGGCGGCTGGTACGGCTCGCAACCCTGCGCGTCACGCTTTCCAGGATGTCGTCAAACTTTGATTTCTCTAGCATGGGGTATTCCTCCTCCAAATATCGCTATGTTCTTGCGGCTCAATGCTCAGCATGGACGCCGCTACCGTTGGCGTGGATCCCGTTGATGCCCGTCTTCTTCATGTAGTCCTGAAGCGAATGGTGGCCCGTGCGTGCACCTTCCAAGAGGCTCTCCAGATGCTCACGAGTGTTCGTGAGACCTTTGGCCCGGATCTTCCCGTGGCTGTCGATGACGACGCCGTAGGGAATCTTGCCGACCTGGAAGCGCATGCCCACCTCAGGAGAGACGATGTACGGAATACCGCCAAGGTCGTGGTTCTTGAGGAAGCGCGCGTGATCTTCGGGCTGACCATCGCTGACGAGGAACACGGACACATTCTCGTCCCGTGCCACTGACTTGATGATCGGAAGCAGCTTGTCGCAGATCGGGCAGGTCGGAGCCGTGAACATGATGAGTGTTTCACGTCCCGCGCCACCGATGCGGAGCGGCTTGCCGAAGTAGTCGACAACTTCGAAGGTCGGCGCAACATCGCCGATGTCGGGACCGTGGTCGGTGATCATTGCACCGAGCGGAGCGGACCGCTCGTGAAGGATGCCGACCTGCCGAGTGATGCCCAGGAGCACGACCGCACCAGCGATAACCGTGAGCCAGAGCAGCACGTTTGATGCAATCAGGAATTCGATCGCCATTCTGTACTGCCTTTCCTAGTAAAGATGACCGTTGTTCTTAGCGACGTTCATGACTCCGCTGAGAAGCCCGGCCGTGAGGTACAACGTCATGGCGACCCCTGCGGCCATAGCGCCGGTAGTGATGTCGAACAGTGTCGCGGTGCGCGAGACATCCACGAAACCTGCCAGCATCAGAGCCCCGACACTCAGCGCTCCGTTGCGCAGTACGAGCAACCAGCTCAGCGGCTGCCTGTAGCCGTTACGAAAGCAACCGCAGTCGATTGCTTTACGTCCACGCGCAACGTTGATGGCGATAGCGAGAGCGAACAGCAGAAGCAGTCCGCTCGCCGCCGCCGCTGCGTAGGGAACTGCCGGATCGACCAGCAGCCCCACCGCAACAGCCAGTTCCACCCACGGAAGTACCGCGGCAAACGGGGCGGCGAGTGCCTCCGGCATCAGCCGGAAATTACGCACCACTCCGAAGAACTCTTCCTGGTGGCGCAGCTTGGAATAAGCTGCGCCGGCGAACAGGAGAGCGAGGAACACTCGCAGGAAGATCGTCACCAGTGGGTCAGACAAAAACCACATGGTTTCCTCGATCAGTTGTCGTGGGCGATGATCACCTGCGGGCCATGGCCCAGCTCGTTGGTGGTGTGGAGAACCTTACCGTTCTGGGAGTCCAGCGTGTAAAGCGTCTTCTCACCGGTCGAGAGAGCGTAGAGCGCGGGGTTCTTGTCCTGGCTCACGGCGATCGAGTCGATGTCACGGCCAAGATCGATCTTGCGCAGGCGCTTGCCGGTCTTGAGGTCATGCACGAACACGAAGCGGCTCGGATACTTGTGGGTCCACTTCGCCCGCTGGTCACCGAGGAGGTAAACCTCGCCCGAGTCACGGTGGTAAGCGACCGGCAGCCAGCCGCCGACGCGCCAGTTGTCCTTCTTCTCCTCGTCAGTGAAAACATCGAACGGCGTGCCGAACTTGGCTTCGCCCGACGAGATGTCGACCGGGAAGATCTTGCCGTCATAGGTCGGCCACACGAGCTGGCCGCTCTTCATGGAGAAGGCCGGCGTGTTGATGAGGTAGTCGTCCTCACCATGGAACGGCTTCGTCTGGGTAACTTCAGACTTGCCATCCTTGCCGTACTTCACCTTCGCCATGCTGCCGTCGCGGCAGTGCATGAAGAACGTGTCGTTGGAGGACGGGAAGATGTGATAGCAGTCCGGTACGTCAATCATGTTGACGAACTTCTTGTTCTCGATGTCGACGAGACCAACCTGCGGCGACGGCGTGAACTGATAGAAGAGAAGCGACTTGTTATCCGGCGTGACGGTCGTCAGCCACGGATAGGTGCCGATGAGGAAGCGGCTCTCCGGAATGTCGATGTCGGCGATCACATCGTGGGTCTTGGAATCGAACACCTCGATGTAGTCGTCGCGCTTACCGTGAGAAACGCGCGAGTAGATCGTGCTCGCCTGGCCGAAGTAGCTGCCGTCGGTGGCAGCGAAGGGGTTGGTCAGGAAGCCGCCGTCGATCATGCCCAGTACCTTGCCGTCGTTACCGTCGACGGTGAACGTGCGGGTGGTGACGGCGAAGTGAGCCGGGTCGGTGATGTAGATACGGCGGGAATCCGGCGCAGGCGCCTTGAGGATCTCCGGCGTATCTTCGAGCTCGGACGTGGCAGAGGCACCGAGCTGCTTTGGAACCTCAGCGCCCGTCGGGCCCTGCTGGGCATTGGCTGCACCGGCGAGAACCAGGCTGGCAACGCCGGAGAGCAGCGCAATGCGATACTTCTTCAGCGTTTCAGTCGTGGTTGGGATGTGCGTCATTGTTTCCTCCTTGAGGCAGCGTTGTTCTGTTGCTGAGAGACGACGTGAACTTCAGACGAGATAGAGCGTCATCACGGCGGTGCCGGCGGCAACCAGGATGGCTCCATCGAGCATTGCAGCCTGCTCCTGCCGACGAGCCAGCCATGCCGTGATGGCGCGGTCACTCATCGGAAGCGCGTTCAACATGAGCGGCAGGAAACGGCCGAGGTTGAACACCAGGAAAATGCCGATCGCGAATTCGACGGAGCCCGAGAAGAGCGCGGCACCCGTCACCGCGTACAGCAGCGGCGTCTGCACGTAGGTGAGATAGTTGAGACCCAGCGAGAAGCCGTAGAGCAGGCCGATCACCCACTTGGGGAAGCGCTGACGCGCATCGTGGGGAACCTGACAACGCCGCTGCGGATAGGGAACGCGCAGGAATCCGAGCTGGTGCGCACCATAAGCGACCAGCAGAACGGCGAAGACCGGAAGCGTGTAGGCCATGTAGGATCCAAGACCCATCGCGTAGCCGGCATAACCCAATGCGCCGCCGAGAACGAGCGCGCCGAGGCCATAGCCGACGAAGTGAGCGATGAGTGTCGGCGTCCACTCGGCAACCGCGCGCAGCGAGTAGCTGCCATTCGGGCGGAGCAGGCAGACACTGGAATAGCCGCAGGGCGACCAGGTGGAGAGCAGACCACCTGCAAATGCGGCCGGAACGAGCAGCCACAGCATAGCCGTTTCGATGGCTACGCCCGTGCCGAAGTGAAGCGCAGCGCCGACACCGGCGACAGCGCCAAGCGCCATGAGCGCAAAGCGCGCAGCGGCAGACCATTGCCGGGCAAAGAGCATCGCATCTTCGACGCCCTCGACCATATCTTCATGAAATGAGTGAGCGTTCTGTTGCCAAGTTTCGGCCATTCGAAAGCCTCCCCTCTCGGTGCGTTTCCCTAGTCGACATTTTTATTTGCCGACGTCGTGCGCCGGATTGCGTTGCAGTCGTGCTCAGGATCGGTCGAAGGCAGCGCCCCTCATCGTCACCTGGATTCAGCAGTCAGTACCGGGCAGAACCTCCATCTCGCCGGGTCCGAACCGCTACAGCGCTTCAAAGGAAGCCACTGCGCGAGAACAGCCCCGTTGCCGGGTGGGCCCTTGGTTGTGGGTCAACCCGGAACAGCTGCCACCATGACGTGTCATTCTGTCACCCGCCTCGAAGCTCCCTTACATTTTCGACAAGAAGCAAAAAACTTTGGGGAGACTTGCGCGGAACGCGCCGGCGCGCGTGCCGGGGCGATGGGCCGGATCGGCCTTTGTGCGCTTAACCATAGGCCGGCGGCTTTCATTGCCGGGTGAGCGCGGAGCACGCGAATTCAAAATGCAATACGCCTCCCCGAGGGAGGCGTATCGAACCGCAGCAATGCACAAACGTTGAAGGCTCAGGATGCGCGCCCGGCAAAGTGCGCAGCGGGCCTGTAATAGTTGTCGTAGACGTACATCGTCGTCGAAAGGCCGAGCCGGTCGATGATGTAGTAGTCCATCCACTTCGCGTACTGCTGAGCCGGCACCTGCCGGTTGGCCAGCTTGAAGTTGCAAATGCCGAGGGTCTTGAGATCCCTCACCTCGTCCTGGGAAAGCGTGAAATTCTTGATGCGTTTGACGTCTTTGGGCTCTTCCAGGCGCGTGAAGCGGTCGGCATGGGCGCGCTGGCAAAAGCCGCTCGTCAGGTCCTCCCAAAGGTCCCAGTCGTCCTCCAGGCAGGCCTTGCTGATGAGGTCGTAGTGGTCCTGGCGAATGCTGCACTCGCGAAAGCAGGTCTCGTTGACGAGCAGCTCGAGCCGCTCTGCGCCCAGGCGCTCGATCATTTCCTGCAACACCTTTGCCCTGTAGTTGAGATGCGGCGGCAGCACGAAAACGTCGTAGAGATCGGCGTGGTCGTAATAGTATTGGGGATCCTTGTTGAAGTGCGTCAGCGAGTGAATGAGCCGGTAGTCGGGGAACCGGTCGCGGATGTAGCGCGCAAGAACATGGCTGCCCACGATGACACCGTTCCCCTCGCGGCAGCAGCGCTCCAGCATCCAGTTGCAGCGCTTGTCGCCCAGGTGCTTTTCCTCGATGAAAAGGTTGGAGAACACCAGGTTGAAGGTGATGCCCCGGCGATTGTACTCCTGCACGAGACGGGCGAACGTCTCCTTCGTTTGCCCCGCCGCGAAGGAATGCGGGCGCCCGCCGGCCCACTTCATGCCGAAGTGCTGATCGTAGACGGTGAAGCTGATGCCTCCGACGCCGAGTTGCTCCAACGCCGACTTGGCCGACGTCACGTGCTGAAAGCCGTTGATCGCGCCACCGATATTCCAATGCTCCGGCGATTTTGGCTCGTCCGTGGACGTTTGCGCCGATCGCTGTCCGCCGGGCGCACTTTCCTGGCTCATCGAAGATCCTCCCTGGCTTATATCGTTAAGCGGCCGGCAGTGATGTCCGACGGCCGGCGTCGCCCGGCTGGTCCGCGCGCTCAACAAGAAGTCCGCATGGAGGTTGCAAGCGACAGCGCAAAAGTGTGCGACCTGCACTTTGCACGCGCCTCAAGGCTTTCTTACAAGCGTGCCAAAAAGCCCGAAAAACAAGGGTTTTTCTTGACCAACGTCAGCATCCGCCGCTTCGCAATGCGGGGCTACTTCGGCGTGACGCCGTAGCCGGAGCGCAGCCGCAATCCGAACTGGGGACGCGTGAAGGGATCGTTCGGAAAATTGATGATCACCCGCAGGCCCGGCTTGTTGTCGACGATCTCGATATACGCGCCGTGCAGCTCGGCGATCGCGACGGCGAAGGGGATACCGAGCCCGTGGCCCGACTTGCCGTGGGAGTTTTCAAGCCGGTAGAAGCGCTCGAAGAGATGCTCGATCTCGGAGGGCGGAACGCCCGGCCCGTTATCGGAGACGATCACCTCCAGACCCGTCCGGAGCTGACGCAGCTCCAGCTGGATCACCGTGCCCTCGGGGCAGTACTGAATGGCATTTTCGACGAAGTTGACGATCATCTCCATCAGCAATTCGCGGTCGCCGCTCACCGGCCTCACCGGCTGATTGGTGATGCAGATCGCAAGCTCATCGCCATGATCGGTAATGATCGGCTCGTAAACCTCCGCGACGTGGCGGAGCAGCGCCGGCAGATCGACATCGACGAAGCGCGAGCGCCGGTCGCCCGACTGCAGCTCGCCGATATTCAGCAGCGCCTCGAAGATCACGACGAGGGAGTCTATCTCCTCGATCCCCTCGTCGATCTTGCGCGAAAGGTCCGGGCTGCTGAACTCGCATTTGCTGACGAGCTCTAGCCGCTGCCGCAGGCGCGTGAGCGGCTTCTTGAGGTTATGCGCGATGTCCGCGGACATGTAGTTGAGGTTCCACAGAAGCCGTTGCGCATAATCCAGCGTGCCGTTGATCGCCAGCTCGAGATCGGAAAGCCGGTCCGAGCGCCCTAGCATGGGAACCCGGCGGTCGGTGCTACCCGACACGAAATCGAATAGCGTCGATGTCATTTCATCGACGCGCGCGCGCGACCGGTTCGACAGCACCATGCCCGCCAGGAACATCAAGGCGAGCGCCGTCAGCAGCAGCAGGGCGAACCCGATGATCGCATGGTCATGGGCTTGCGCCGCTTTGACCTCACTAAGCCCCACCAGGAGTTCGCCCTGGGACAGCGGCGCCGATGCGACATGGACCAGCCGCTTGGAGAGGCCCCATCCGACACCGCGCGAGCGGATGGAAAGGTTAGCGGTGCTCCACGCGACATCCGGCGCAAGATCCGCCGAAGTGTGCAGAAGAATGTCGCCATTGGAATCGCGAATCGAGACGAATGGCGGATCGGGATCGGCCCACGCGGGCTCGGCCTTTACGAAATTGACGAGCGCATCGAGGCCATATTGCTTCTCGTAGGCAACGAGCGCGTCCAACACGCGAGCCACGCGCGCCTGGGTGCGCGCCGTCAGCTCTCCTTGGGACTCGATGAAGAACGAGGAGAATAAAAGACTGAAGCCTAGAACCAGAAGCAGGCCAACCGCACCGACAATTTGAACGTGGTAACGCGTGAGTTGAAGATCAGGCTTCATATATGGAATAGCCGCAGCCTCTCACCGTGTGAATAAGGGGCGTCTTGAACGGCTTATCCACCTTTGCCCGCAACCGCGATATGTGGGTTTCCACCACGCTCGTTTTAGGCTCGAACCGGAAACCCCACACGCGTTCGAGCAGCATCGTGCGGAGCACGACGCGGCCCTTATTGCGCAGTAGTATTTCAAGAAGCAAGCACTCTCTGGGCAGGAGATTGATCGGTTGGCTGTCGCGCGTGACGATCCTGTGCGCGACATCCATCTCGAGGTCACCCACCGTCAGCTTCTCGTGCTCGTCGCGCATCGGCGAGCGTCGTCCGAGTGCATTGACGCGCGCCAGCAGCTCGGAGAAGGCGAACGGCTTCACGACATAGTCGTCGCCGCCGACATCCAATCCCTGCACGCGCTCGTTGATGCTGCCGAGCGCGGTGAGGAACAGTATCGCGACGGGCCGGCCGCTGCTGCGAAGCGTGCGCGCGACGGACAAACCGTCGAGCCCCGGCACCATGCGGTCCAGGATGACGAGATCGAAGTCCTCTTGAATGCCGAGCAGCACGCCGTCCTTGCCGTTCGCTACGACGTCCACGGTATGGCCGGCTTGCCGCAACCCGTTGCCCACGAAGGCGGAGGTTTCGGCGTCATCCTCGATCATCAATATTCGCATGGCCGACGCGCCTCGCTGCTGCAGATGTTCACAGTCAACCATCCATTTTCTACTTAGAAGCACTCGACTGCGCAACAACGTCGCTGTGGCGAAAGGAGTTAAACATTACACGCGCTGTAATGTTGCTCTTACCGGTGAGCGGTGAGGTTCTCTGGACGCGCATCACCTTTCTCCATCACCGATCGTCGCTCGGATTTATCGCCGCCTCCGATAGATGTCCGTTCGCTCATCCGAGACGCCGCTCACGCGCGCGCCCCACATTTTTCCGTCCGTGAGATATCGTTCCACGCCCACTCCACGCCCGTCGTTGCGATCAGCGCGCGTCTTGCAACGCACGCCGAGGTCCAGATCGCCCCCGCCCACGGGATGCCGCGTTGAGGCATCCGCGGAGACGAATTTCGTCCCAGCCGCGCGCAGAAAACCGATCGCCATGCGCGGTGCGGAAGGTACCCATCGGGACCAGCCGCACACCTGCGACCTCAGCATAGGTGAGCCGAAGCGGGAACGTCGCCTTACAATTTGTGTAAGGATCAAGGTGCAAGCGCATCCGTCATTGACCCGCCCCCGCGACAGCGTGACCATTGTCAGAGAGGAAACGCACGAGATTCGTCAGCCAAAAGACGAACATCGCGAGGAGCACGATGGCAAACAAGTTCATCGCAGATCGCGTTGAGCCCTCAGCAGCCGGTGCAAATGCGGCCCAGCGAAGCCCCGCCAAGGCAAGGCCGGCCGGCTCGCCCCCAGCGGACATCCCCCGCGCGCCCGCTAAAAAGCAAGCCGGCGTTTCCCGGAGAGATCTCATCGGCGGCCTCGCCAAGTCAGCGGGCATTGCCTGCCTCGCCGCCGTCGCGCTCGATCAATACGTCCGCAGCGCACGCGCCATCGACGCGACGGCGCTCCGTCCACCGGGCGCCATCGATGAGGAGCAATTTCTTTCCGCCTGCGTGCGGTGCGGACTTTGCGTCCGCGCATGCCCCTATGACACCCTAAAGCTCGCGACGATGGGCGACCCGGCGCCCCTCGGCACGCCATACTTCATCGCACGTGAAGCATCCTGCCTGATGTGCCCGGACGTTCCATGCGCCCGCGTCTGCCCCACCGGCGCCCTCGACCGGAACATCCCCGACATTCGCCATGCGAACATGGGCATTTCGGTGCTCGTCGATCACGAGACGTGCCTCAACTACAAGGGCATGCATTGCAGCATTTGCCATCGCGTCTGCCCCATCCGCAACGAGGCGATCACACTCGAGAAGCAGACCATCAAGGGACGCCAGATGCTCATCCCGACCGTGCACTCCAATAAGTGCACGGGTTGCGGGACCTGCGAGAAGCATTGCGTGCTCGAGGAAGCCGCGATCCGCGTGCTTCCGCGGCCGCTGGGTCAAGGCAAGTCGGGCCGCAATTCAGCCGGCCGCCCGATTACCGGACATGGCGGGCTGCGTCGGGATATCTGAGAATGGACGCCAAGGCCCTCCTTTATAAATGCACCTCCGATGCGCGCGCCTACGCCGCCACACGGCGCGGCTGGCTATTCGCCCACCGCATCTGGCTGGCACGGCGCGCTTCGCAAATCCTCGTACTCGCGATCTTCCTCACCGGCCCCTGGCTCGGCCTCTGGATTGCCAAGGGCAACTTCGCATCGAGCGAGATTCTCGGCGTGCTGCCCCTCGCCGATCCTTTCATTTTCTTGCAGTCGCTATTCGCACTCCATAAGCCGATCATGCTCGCGGTGATCGGCGTCGCCACCATCACGGCTTTCTATTTGATCGTCGGCGGTCGCGCCTATTGCAGCTGGGTCTGTCCCGTGAACGTCGTCACGGACAGCGCCTACTGGCTTCGCGAGAAGCTCGGCCTCACCCGCGACCGCAAGCTCGACAAGCGCACGCGCCTCTGGGTTCTCGTTGCAGCACTGCTCGCTTCACTGCTGACCGGCACCATCGCTTGGGAATTCCTAAATCCCGTCAGCCTGCTTCAGCGCGGCATCATCTTCGGCATCGGCGCAGGATGGGGCATCATCGCCGCCGTGTTCATGCTGGATCTCTTCGTCACCCGCCGCGGCTGGTGCAGCCATCTCTGCCCTGTGGGGGCGTTCTACGGATTGATCGGATCTGCAAGCCTCATCCGCATCAGCGCGATCAACCGTCCCGCCTGCACCGATTGCGGCGCGTGCTTCAAGGCCTGCCCGGAACCCCACGTCATCACGCCCGCACTGAAGGGCACGGGCACACACCTCATCCTCGCCGGCGATTGCACGAACTGCGGCGCGTGCATCGATTCCTGCTACGTGGACGTGTTCCAATACGCCAGCCGGCTTTCGCCCAGGCACGGCCCGCCGGAGCAATACATCGACACGGCGACCACTTCCGCCCGTCCTGGACGCGCTGTAGCCGCGGCGGCCGAATAAAGCGGCTGCAATGCGAGGGCGCGCGGCGGAGCACGCGGCAGCGAGAAAAGCGTCCCAGCCTTCAGCAGCGCCCACGGTCTCTCAGCGGCCTTTGATCATGCGTCTTAGGCCGGCGATCGTCGAGATATAGACGTGGAACAGCAGGAACAGCACGCCGGCAAGGCTCGCCCAGTAGTGCGCGAGCGCAAACGGCCACACGCCTCCGAGCCCCGCCACGGTCTCCGGCATGAGCTCGGGATAGTACAGCACCAGCCCCGTCGCGATCAGCAGCGGCGAAAGAATGACGATGCTGGCGATCGAAAGGAGATGCTGGATGAGAATGAGGAAGCCGCGCGATAGCTCCAGGCGGCTTGGCCCCTCGTCCGAAGCGTCCGGCTTCATGGGCGCCCCGTTCCACACGTAGCCCGCAAACTTGCCGATACGTGAGAACAAGCCGTTTCCGATCCGCTGATAGCGCCGCCAATACCCGTTTGCCAGCGACGCGGCGAGGAAACCGACGAACAGCACCGAGAACAGGATGCCGGTCACCTGATGCAAGGTATCGGCAAGCCCATAATCGATCAGCGCAAACGAAGCGGAGGAATAGGTCAGCACGATCCCCGTCACCGCCAGGATCACGAACAGAACCGCGATACCCCAATGCCAGAGCCGCAGCCAGAGCGGTGTCATGGCCTGCTCCCCGGCTTGCGCCAGCGCGCCAGCGTGCGCCAGCCGCCGTGTGCGCCGACGAGCACCAGCCCGGCGGTCACGAACAGATAGGCCGCGATGTCGGTCCACCGGTTCCGGTTGGCGCCCATCACGTAGCCGTCCTTCAGGATCGCCGCGTTGTGAAAGCCCGCAGTCTTCCCATCGGGCGTACTCGCGTAACGATAGAGGCGGCTGAGCAGCACGCTATCGATGCTGTGGCACGTGTTGCAGCCCTGATCCGCCTTCATGCCCTTGGGCAGATCGTGCGCCACCTTCGTCGCCACGCTCGAATGGCAGTCCACGCAGCGCGTGCCCTGCAAATGCAGCTCCGCATAGGGCATGTAAGCGTGTGCAGCGACGAGGCTCGGCTTAGCGGGATCCTTCAAGGCGACGGTCGACCCGTCCATATGGCAATGCAGACAGGGTCCGTTGTCGTTCTTCAGAATGGCCTGAGGATCTTTGATGCGCGCGGTCGCTTGGAAGTAGTGCGGTTCGTGACAGTGCTCGCAGGTGAAGCGGTGCTTCGCGGTCGTGTCCCGGTCTCGCTTGCTGACGACGCTTATTCCCGACGTTGCGCCGACTTTTCCCGTCGCCGTGCCGCAGCACTTTTCCTTCTCGTCCTGATATTCCGTGAAGTGCGCGCTCGCCTCGAATTCCTTTAGCATCCGCTCGAAGTCATAGGGCTTGTCCGCCTCTGCCCCTTTCGGCTCCGTGCGCGGATGGCAATCCATGCACGTTTCCGTCTTCATGTTCCGGTGCGGAAACGTCGTGAAGCCTTTCGAATGGCAGTCGGCACAGAGCATTTTTCCATGGTCACCCCGTTCGAACTGAGGCATCGCGATCGTGGAGCTCTTGGATTGATGCTCCTTTCCGTCGAGGTGATGCTCGCTCTCACCCACGTGGCATGCGAGGCAGCGCATGCGCTTCATTAGATCCTGTACCTGCGCTGTGGCAGCGTCAGGCAGAAAAAAGACCGCGAGCACGATCAGAGAGAGAGCCAACCACTCCGGAAGGCGCCGGCGCACACCGTTCGAAGCTGGGTGCGACGCCCTCTGTTGCGCACGCAGGAGCACCCACGCACCGACGATGCTCGGAAAGGGTTGCCGCGCTCCGGCCTTACTCGGTGGATTGCGCTCTCGAAGCATGTGCGCTGCTGACTGTTCTGGCGGGGGCCGAAGCGGGCGTTGTGTGGATTGCGATAGACGGGCTCTTTCAGTGCGTGCGGACGAAGCAGCATTCGCGGACCGACGCGCGTGTGTTGCTTGGCGTTTTCGGCATGGCGTCAAACGCAGCAGCCGGAAAACCGCGCGCTCCCGCGCCGGTCAACGGCCGGCGCCGTCGATGTCCTGTCCGTCATTCACCACCGTCCTCCCGTTGCGGCGTTGGTGTTCTCGCGCAGCAAGACGGGCAAGCCGTCAAGCAGCGGCTCGGAAATAGCTGCCGCATTCGCCTTCCGCGTCACGCGCGTTCCGGTGCCGAAGGCATCGAAGGCGAAATGACTCCTGCGAATGTGCGCGGCAAAGTTTTCAGCAGTCTCGAAGGTTTCTTACATTTCTGGCAGGGTAGGAAAGCCCGCCCGCTGGCGGGATCTCCGATGCGCAGCTCCCCGCGCGATTGCGACGGAAATCCATGGCTTTGGCCGAGCTGCCGCCACGTCATCGCAATGCCGTGGACCACGATAAATTCACGCAACTGGCACGCTGAAATCGGCGCTCCGAGGCTAGAGCCGCCTACCAAGGGAACCGGGAAGCCCGCTTCCACTTACTTCTGACGCATGAACCGCCGCGCTCGCTTCCTGGCGGGTTAAACGCAAAACGGGGCCGATAAACGGCCCCGTTCGCTTCAGCTCAGTTCCTGACCGCTAAGGCTCAGGGTAGCGCCAGCGTGGCGGAGAACACGAAGCGCTCATCGCACAGGTTGGTGCCGTTGCCCGTGTAGGAAAGACACTCACCGGCACTGAGATCGGTGTCCCAGTAGCGCAGATCGAACGTCAGCTTATCGACCGCGAGCGAGAGGCCCGCATTCCAATAGCTGTACGACGTGCCGCCGTTGTAATCGTCGACATAGCCATAGAGACCGGAGATCGACGGATCGAAGACATGGAACTTCGGCAGCGCATAGGCGAGGCCGAACTCGTAGACGCCCCATTCCTTGTCCTTGTAGTCGGGCGAATAGTAGAACGTGGCGGTGCCGGTCAGCTTGTCGGTGATCTCACCGCTGACGCCTGCCTTGAGCTCGAGAATGTCGTAGCCGTTCGAAGCACCCGGATAATCGTAGTAGATCACGCCGAAATCGAACGTCGCCTTGCCCCACGTGGGTTTGATGCCCGCGTAGAAGTCGGTTTCGATGTTGGCGTCCGGATCGCTCGTCCAGTCGATGCCGGTCGCCCAGACACCGGCATAGAAGATGCCGTAGCCGATACCGAACGAGCCCTGGATAGTCGGATCGTTGTCGGACTGCGACACGCCGCGGAAGACATAGTCGGACGTGCCCGTCAGCGTGAAGGAGTAGGTGAACTCACGCTCTGCTTTCGGTTCGTCCTTGAGACTGCCACCGGCGAAAGCGCTCCCGGTGAGAGCGAGAAACGCGACGCCCGCTATGCTACACAGCTTACTTACCCTGCGAGACTCGGCCATGATTGAACTTACCCCCGTACGCAACTGACCACTCAAAGCGCCGAACTCGTCTTTGCCGCAGGTACGGCTTTCTCGAACGCTTCTGATGTGTAGAGAAATCGTAAACGCGGCTTGTCACAAGCCGAATCACCGCTGCGCCGTGCCTCCTCGACACGCCGTAGCGCTAAAGCAACAGACCACCGTTTTTGGCTATATATTCGCCAGTTTTCGCTGGGTCACTGAGCATCACCACGGTGCGCGGCGAAGCGTGATCTGGGCACCTGCTCAAAATGTGTGCACACATACCGTGCCGTATCCCGGCAAATCCTTACAGACCGTACAAGGTGGCTACGAGCAATCACCAAAGCCGCGATCATCGGACCTCCTATGTCACACGCATCCCCGCAGACAGTCCTCATCACCGGAGCCGCCCGCCGGATCGGTCGCGCCATCGCGCTTGACCTTGCAGCGCACGGATTGAGCGTCGGCATCCACTATCGAAAGTCGCGCGCCGAAGCGGAGGCGCTCGCCGCCGAGATCGCTGCGGCGGGTGGCAGGGCAGCGGCGCTCGACGCGGACCTCTCGAACTTCGACGATGTGCAATCTCTCATCGGGCGCTGCACCGACGCGCTCGGTCAGCCGACCTGCCTCGTCAACAACGCATCGGAGTTTTTTCTCGACACCATCGGCTCGGTGACTTCGGAGGGATGGGATACGCACCTCGACATCAACCTGAAGGCGCCCGTGTTCCTCGCCCAGGCGCTCTACACGAGCCTCCCCGACGGCGTCGAAGGCAACGTGATCAACATCATCGACCAGCGGGTCTGGCGCCCGACACCCGATTTCTTCTCTTACACGATCTCCAAGGCGGGGCTCTGGACGGCGACGCAGACGCTCGCGCAGGCCATGGCGCCGCGCGTGCGTGTCAACGCCATCGGTCCCGGTCCCGTGCTGCAGAGCATCCACCAGACCGCGGACGACTTTGCCAGCGAGCGTCAATCGACATTGCTCGGGCGCGGGCCGACGCTGGGTGAGATCGCCGCCGCGGTGCGCTTCATCCTCGCGACGCCCTCGATGACCGGGCAGATGATCGCGCTCGACGGCGGCCAGCATCTCTCCTGAGCCCGCAGCGCATTAACGTTGCCGCCCGCGTGTTTACCGGAATACGCGTAATGCTCTGCGCCACAATTCCGCTCGGTCGCGCCCTCACTGCCGCCCAATTGGTGCGGCTTTGTTGCAAACAGCGGGGGAGCGCGTGATTCGTAAACCATCCATTAACGTTAAGCCTTTAATGACGTTTGATGGTTTCGTCGGGCGTTCGGAAGCAACGTGCGCCGCGTTTGGACGGGTGTTCTCATGACGAGAATCTTCGGAGCATCGATTACCTTTGCTCTCGTAGCGCTATGCGCGCCAGCCTTCGCGGCTGATCTGCCGGAAGTCAAAGTCAACGCGAGCAACACGGTGCCCGAGTGCGCCACGCCGGGACGGCTGACGGCCTACCTCAAGGCGCGCAATCCGCGTCTCAATGCGCGCTTCGAGGATCTCGCAACCCTCTACATGCGCCACGGCGAAGCGCTCGGCATCCGCTGGGATATCGCCTTCTTCCAGATGATCCTCGAGACCGGCGCGCTGCGCTTCACCGGCGATGTCCGCGCTGACCAGAACAATTTCGCCGGCCTTGGCGCATCGGGTGGCGGCGCGCGCGGCGAGCGTTTTGCGGACGTCTCCAGCGGCGTCAAAGCCCACCTCCAGCATCTATTGATGTATGCGGGCGACCACATCGATGATCCCGTCGCCGAGCGCACGCGCAAGGTGCAGGAATGGGGCGTGCTCACCAAGTGGCAGCAGTCCATCCGCGGCCCCATGACGTACACGCTCGTCGCCAGGCAGTGGGCGCCGACCTCGCGCAACTACGTGCGCGACATCTCCGCCATCAGCGACGACTTCTATTCCAACTATTGCAACGCCGACGATCCCAACCCCGGCATGATCCAAGAAGCCCGCCAGGGCGCTGCCGGAGCCAAGACGCAGGTCGCGGCCGCCGCGCCGGCAACGGATGCAGCGAGCAACAACGCCGGCGCCGAGATCGCCAAGCGCAACATCGAGGAAGAGCGCAAGGAAGGCGCGCCGCTGCGTAGCCTTGGCGCGAACATGCTGGCTTCCTCGGTGAGCGCTGGCGCAAACACGAGCGCCGATCCGCTCGACGAGGCCCCGCCCGTCACGTTGCTCAACTCGAAAACAGGTTCCGCCCCCGCAGCCGCCCCCACAAACGATAAAGCTGCAACCGCCTCGAAAACAGCAGCAAAAGCGGATGCGAAATCGGACGCGAAGACCGCGGCAAAATCCGCGCCGGGCGCCGATTCCAAAACCGCGCAGAAATCCGCCGACGTCCAGACCGCAGCGCTCGGCAGCGCAGCGACGCAAATGAAGACGCCGTCCGCCAAGTCGTCGAAGTGCAAAGTGTGGACCGCGAGCTACGGCGGTCAGCGCGCCGTCATCATCAAGGCCACCGGCAATGGCACCGTGAACTACACCGTTCTGGATGTCACCGAAGCCAACGAGAAGCGCGAGATCGACGCCTATATCGCAGCCTACGCCAAGGGTGGCGAGAAGCTCGCCTCGTTCCCCAGCCAGACCAAAGCGCTGAGCCGCGCGTTCGAACTCTGCCCGGAAGGCTAGGCGATGTCGGGCGCGGCTATCTCGGCCGGCGCTCGATCACGCCCGCTGCCGACCCGTTACGACATTCGTGTAAGTGTAAAGAACGCCATGGTGACCCCATTGCCGGCGAACGAACGGACCCGCTCCGCGGGTGCGTTTCCGCGAACCGCAGCAGCCTTGCTCATCTTCCTCGGCTGCATCACGGTCGCCGAGGCAGCCGCGCCCCGCATCCGCACCGGCGCAGGCAATACCGTACCGCGTTGCGTTACGCCCCAGCGTCTCATGGCCTTCCTCAAGACGCGGAACTCGAACCTCGATCCGCGCTTCGCCAATATCGCCAGCTTCTACAAGAAGTACGGCGAGACCTGGAACGTGCGTTGGGACTACGCCTTCTTCCAGATGGCGTTGGAAACGAACTTCCTCACCTATCGCCGCGGTGACGGCCGCTGGGGCGATGTCGATCCCAAACAGAACAATTTCGCCGGGCTGGGCACGACCGGCGGCGGCGTCCCCGGCGACAGCTATCCCGACGTCGGCACCGGCGTGCTGGCGCAGATCCAGCACCTCGTCGTCTATTCGGGCGAGCGCATTGCGGACCCCGTCGGCGCGCGCACGCGCCTGAAGCAGGACGACATCCTCGCCGCCATGGCCTCGAAAAAGGGCCGCACCACGTTCGGCGATCTGGCACGCCGCTGGGCTGCCGACCGCAACTACGGTAGCTCGATCGAATGGGTCGCCACCAGTTTCCGTCAATCGTACTGCAAGGGCGGCGGTACGGCGGCGGACGCGGAAAGCGAAACTCCACCCGCCGCTGCGGCGCCTAAGCGCATCGCCGCCGCACAGATTGATCCGGGCAAAGCAAAGGCCGTACGCGCCAACCTCGGTGGGCCGGTTACAGAGAACCAACCGGCGCCGCCACCGCGCTCTCCCGTGCGGACCGTTTGGTCGGCGGCCGATCAGAGCAACGGACCGCTTCGCACCACTGCCGCCGAAGTACCGGCAACAGCGCCGGTACCCGAGGCATCGGCCAGCCGGCCCGTTCCGGCGCCGACGCGCAAGCCAGCCGTTGCCGCACATCCCGATAACAGACCCGCCAACGGCCGGATCGTCATCGCCGAACAGATGATCCAGACCGGCGCGGAACCGCAACCGGTGGTGCAGATCGCAAGCGCTGATACATCGGCGCCCGCACCGGCAGCCTCCGGAGTCTCGTCACTCGCCCCGCCTGCCCCGGAGACCGACGACACAACGCGGGAAGCGACGGAGCCGCGGCTCGCCGCATTCGCGTTTGCCGGTGGAATGGGCGTTGCGGCCCGCTCGAACATTCAGCCGCCGCCGACGAGCGAGAGTAAGCCCGCACCATCGGCGGCGAATGGCTGCCGTATCACCAGCGCCAGCTACGGCGGCAAGAAGGCCCTGCTGATCCGCACGGGGACAGCACCCGCCGAGCGCTACACGGTCCTTACCGTGCTCGAAGGCTTCGAGAAGTCCATGCTCGCCAACTACCTGAAAGCGCACGCACCCGAGGGCGAAAGCCTCGGCGAATTCGCGACGCGCGAAGAAGCGCTCTCGAAGGCGAAGACGCTTTGTCCCGGCGGCGCCACGGCGTCACCGCGCAACGCCAGCACACGCACGGGCTGATCCCGAGTGCTTCCGGAAAAGTGGGAACCGGTTTTCCGATAAGAAGCACGGTAGGTAGAGAGTGCTTCCGGAAAAGTGGGAACCGGTTTTCCGATAAGAAGCACGACCAAGTGAGTGCTTCCGGAAAAGTGGGCACCGGTTTTCCGATAAGAAGCACGACCACGAGTGAGTGCTGCCGGAAAAGTGGGCACGGGCTTTCGGACAAGAAGCACGTCTGGATCGTCTCTCACACCGCACGGCGGCACACCGTTGCGAGGCAACGGCGCGCCGCCTTTCGCGTGCGGTATTCAGTTGCTCGCCACGGCGTCGGCGAGATGCATGTCGTTGCCGCGCCAGTTGAACGAGTTGCCGAGCCAGGCCTGCACCCACAGCACCGGCAGCATCAGGTCGCGCGCGATCCACGCGAGCGGCGTCCACCAGGCAAGATGCCAGCCGGCCGCCGGCGCGAGCGCCGCTTCGCAGCCATACCAGGCTGCGCCCAGCGCAGCCGCGGCGGCAAAGCCGGACACCTCAAAGCCCTCGGCGGCGAAGAAGGCCGCCAGCAGCGGCGCAACGCTGCCCGAGAGAACCTCCGGCAGGAAGAAAACCGGAAAAGTCGCGCGGCGCAGCCTTGCCCAGCGCACCTGACGGGACCAGATCTGGGCAGCCGTGCGCACACCCAACGGCTGACCGAATGCACGATCGACGAGGCGCACGCGTTTACCCGCGCCGCGCACGACTTTGGTCGCCGCGGCATCCTCGGCAATCTCCGAGCCCAAGGCGCGTATCCCGCCGGCGCGCTCGAGCTCGGCACGCCGCCAGAGCATGGTCTTACCTTGCGCAAAGCCCAGACCGAGCGTATCGGCCGCATACTGCCAGCGTGCCTGATAGGTGTTGAGGAAGGCGCATTCGACCTCGGCCCAGAAACCGCTCGGCATGCAGCCGATCGGCGGCGCGCACAGCAGTCCCGTTTCGGCGCGCCAGCCCGCGAGCAGCCGCTGTATGTAGTCGGCCGGCATCAGCACGTTGCTGTCGGCCATCACGACCCAGTCGTGACGTGCAGCGCGCCAGCCCTTGATGAGATTGTTGAGCTTTGGGTTCGACGTGAGGCTGTCGCGGCCAATGAGCAGCTTGGCGTCGACGTGCGGATATTCTGCCATCAAACGGCGAATGACCGGCACGACGGGATCGTCGGCATCCTCGCAGCAGAGGATCAGCTCGTAGCGCCCATAGGCAAGCGCGAAACCCGAACGCAGCGTCAGCTCATCATACGGATCGAGCCCGCGCACAGGGCGCAAAACGCTGACGGGCGGCAGCACCGAAACCGGAACGTCGGGAAAGGGCGGGGCAGAAGCTCCGCGGCGCGCGCGATAGGCGGCGAGCAGCGCGCTGGCGAAGTGTAGAAGCGTGGCGAGGCCGGCGAATACCGCGCAACCCCAGGCGATCCCGTTCATCGGCAACCCTGCGCAACAGAGCTATTGCGCAAAGTCTTTCATCGGAATCCGTGACACGTTGATGACACCTGCGCCCCAGCGCGGCACCGGCGGCATCAAACGCTGCACCATGGTTAGCGCCCGCCTTGCAGAGCGCCTTACTGCGCCGGCGCGAGGTACTTCAGCGCGACGTTCGACAGCGCGCCGCCGACGACGCAAGGCACTCCCATATAGACCTGCCCCATCACACCGGCCGCAACGCAGCCGAGCGCGAACACGGTCTGGCCCGCCTGGCCCCACCAGCTGAAGTTGCGCGCGCTTTCCGGGCCCTTGGTCTTGAGCTCCTCGATGGAGGTGAGCGCTTCCTTGCGGATCTGCGCAAGCTCGAACGTTTCTGCCCCCTCGATCACCTCTGCGAGCGGGACGGAAACGCTGTCCGGCTGCCGGGGCAGCGACGTCTTGAGGTAGCCGAGGAGATCGTGGTCCTTGGAGGCGTTTTGCGCCAGCGTCCACTTCACCATCGAGCCGATGGTGAGCTTTTCGAGATTGTTCTTCTCGCGCGACCATGCGAGCGCCTGCACCAGACGCTGAATGGGCTCGGCGGAACCGGTAGCGAAGTAGTAGCCCCAGTTGGCGTCGACAGCGATGGGACTTTCCAGCGTAAGATCGCGCAGCACCGGCAGTTTGCCGTAGAGGTAGCGCTCGATGATGACCTTGCGCGCGGGCATGCGCTCGACGAACTTGCCCATCAGCTCCTTCCAGTCGGCGAGACCGGAATAGGCGATAGCCTTGACGATGACGACCTGATCGGGCGGCGGCATCGGGAACATGTCGGCGATGAGCTGCTCCGCCTTCTCAGGGTTGGAGCCGATGACGCCGGCGATGAAGCCGACATAGATGCCGGCCTGCTCGATTTCCTTGAACTGGCCCTGCTCTCGCATCGCCTTGAAGGCGGCGGGCAAACGCTCCGGGGTGGGGTTGTTCCGGTAGTCGTTGATCCAGCCCAGCACCATCTCGGTGCGGGTGAACGGTGGATATTCCACTTTCTGCTTTTTCTTGGCGGCATCGGCGCCGCCAGGAAGCGCAATTGCGATCAGCACTGCAAGAAGTGACGCAGCGATACGCAGAAACTGACGCATAAATAAGCCCATCTGCACCCTCACGAGCGCATCCTTCCCGGCAATTGCGGCCTTTCCCAGCTCACCCCGAGCATGGGCAGCGACAAGAGAAAACCGCGTATTGTCAATTTAATGGCAGCGCCCCTCCGCCTCCGGCAGATCGAAGGCGGTTCGCTCCCCCAAGCGTTACGGCTCGGATGCGGCGCGACAGCCGCCGGCCCATTCGATCCGCAGCGGTATCGAAGCGGCTAAACGGTTAATACAATCTTGCCGATGTGCGCTTCGTCCATGCGCGCGTGTGCGGCGGCCGCATCGCGCAGCGGGAAGGTACGATCGATGACGACCTTCACCCGGCCTTCCGCGACGAGCGGCAGCGCTTTCTCCTCCACCTGCCGCGCAATGGCGGCCTTCACCTCCGATGGCCGGATACGCAGCGTCGATCCGGTGAGCGTGAGGCGCTTCAGCATGATGCGCATCATGTCGATGGTGACCTTCGATCCACCCTGGAACGCGATATTGACGAGGCGCCCGTCGTCCGCGAGCGAGCGAATGTTGCGCTCCACGTAGTCGCCGCCGATCATGTCGAGGATGACATCGACACCCCGCCCGCCGGTCTCCGTCTTCACGGCCTCGATGAAGTCTTCCGTCTTGTAGTCGACCGCGCGTACAGCGCCGAGGTCGCGGCAGACGGCGCACTTCTCCGCCGAGCCGGCGGTGGCGATCACCTTCGCGCCGAATGCGGTTGCGAGTTGTATCGCAGCCGTGCCGATACCGCTCGTTCCGCCGTGCACGAGGAACCAGTCGCCCGGCCGAAGGCCGCCGCGCTCGAACACGTTGTGCCAGACGGTGAAGAAACCCTCTGGGATGGCCGCCGCATCAACCATCGGCACGCCGTCGGGGATCGGCAGGCACGAGCCCTCCTCGGCGAGGCAGTATTCCGCGTAGCCGCCCCCGTTCACGAGCGCCATCACCTTCGCACCGACGGCGAAGCGCGATGCTTCAGGTCCCGTGGCCGCCACTTCTCCGGCGACTTCGAGCCCCGGGATTTCCGAATGCCCCTTCGGAGCAGGATAAAGACCGAGCCGCTGCATCACATCGGGACGATTGACGCCGGCCGCCGCCACCTTGATGAGCACCTGTCCGCGGCCCACCGCCGGAACCGGCACGGTCGCCGGCTTCAGCACCTCTGGCCCACCCTTCCCCTCGATCGCGATGGCGGTCATCGTCTGCGGCAGTGCGGTCATGGCATCGCGTCCCTTGTTGGCCTCGCCATTCCTGATGCCTGACTGCGCCGTGCCAGACAAGCCGCGCTTCCGCGCACACGCGCCGGGTTGCTCCAGCGCTGCGTATCGCGCAGACTCGCCGTCACGCAACGTACGCCGCGGAGCTGCCATGGATTGGGATGATATCGTGCCGAAAACGCCCAAAACCGGGCTCGTGATCGGCGAAAGCCTCGAGACACTGTCGGTCGCCGAGCTCGAAGCTCGCATCGGCGCGCTCGAAGCCGAGATCATGCGCGTGAAAGCCGAGCTGGAAGCAAAACGCCGCCACGAAGAGGCCGCGAGCGCGCTGTTCAAGAAGTAAATGCCAACAGCAATCGCAATGCGCGCGATGCACGTTTAACCGCGCTGCATGACGGGAAATCTTACCCAGCGCGCCATCGTGATGAGGCACGTCGCCACGATTTCTTCACCCTTAACTCTTCGTTAGGCTTAGTCCGCTAACGTACCATTATCCAGTCACCTGGATCTCGAGCGGTTCGGCCGCTCTGTTTGACGCCTCCCTGTTGACTTCAGAGCCGCTGCAAAAGCGGCTCTTTTTTTGCATATCCCCAATCCGTCGTGAAACTTGCGGACTCTGTCCCGCTTTTGGTCATGTTGTTAACTATGGCTTGGCAGGATGAGTGCGTGTTAGTGATGAGCTGCAGGTGAGTGAGTGTGTCAAATCTAGTCATGAGCAACGTATCGCGTGCCGAAGCGTCCCCGAATGCCGGCGTCACCGTATCGTTCGGTGAGCGGTTCCAGGCCTCCGCTCAATTCGATGCCGTATTCAAGCAGGGCATGGCCCTGGTAGAACGCACAGCGGCCTATCTCGAGGGGCCCGGCCGCGTCGAATCCAAGCGGCTCCCAACCTCGGTCAATGTCCTCTACGCCGCCGAGAGCATGCGCCTGACGACGCGCCTTCTCGACATGGCCTCATGGCTGCTGATCCGTCGCGCCCTCAAGGAAGGCGACATCAGCGAGAGCGAAGCGCAGAAGAAGCGCAAGGGCGTGACCCTACAGGCGCCTTCGCGCACCGCCCACGTTACCGGCTTTGCCGAACTTCCCGAAACCTTGCGGGTCCTCGTGCAGGAAAGCTACGCATTGCAGGACCGCATCGTGCAGCTCGACCGCGCAATGAGCGTCAAATCGGATGATATGCCCGCGACGATGGTCGCCAATCCCGTCGGCAGCCAGATCGATCGCCTCCGCATGGCCTTCAGCAGCTGAGATCGGAGCGCCGGAGCAGCTCGATAAGCTCCCTAAAGCTCCGCAACGCAAAAAGCCCGGCAATACGCCGGGCTTTTCCATTTTCGGTCTGCCGTTCAGCAGGTGACAGCGGTGACGCTGCCTTCCGTTCAGAACAGGCCTTCGAACTTCTTCTTGAAGCGCGACAGGCGGCCACCACGGTCCATGAGGCGCTGGTCGCCGCCGGTCCAGGCCGGATGGGAGGACGGGTCGATGTCGAGCACGAGCTCGTCGCCCTCCTGGCCATACGTTGAATAGGTGAGGAACTCCGACCCATCGGTCATTTTGACCGTGATCTGATGGTAGTCGGGGTGCAGGTCGGGATCTTTCTTCATGGAATGCCCTGAATGCCTCGCCCGCCGGCCAATAGCCTATCCGCCCGGGCAAAATGTGTGTTCGGAGCGGCCTCTATAGTCGAGATGTCTTGCCGACACAAGCGTCTCCGCGGCCCGTTTAAAGGTGCTCCCGCGTCCTGATGGCACTTGAGCGCACCCCTCCCGTCGGGCATGGTCCCATTCAACTTGCGTCCCGGCCGGACACGGCCGACCGAAGAGCACCGCCTTGAATCGCGATAGCACGACCCAGACCGAAGGGCATAAACCCGCGCTCGGGGAGGATGAGGACACTCAGCGGCGGCGCCCCGAGCTGCGCCCGCTCCTATCGCTGTGGCCTTATGTAGCCCGCCACCGCGGCAAGCTGGCCCTCGCCACCATATCCCTCGTCGTCTCGGCCGTTTCCATGCTGGTCATTCCGCTGGCCGTGCGGCGCGTGATCGATCTCGGCTTTGGCTCCCACGACGGCCTCTTCATCGACCGCTACTTCGCGATGCTGATCCTGATCGGGCTCGTGTTGGCGCTCGCCAGCGCCGCCCGGTTTTATTACGTCAACTGGCTGGGCGAGCGGGTCGTGGCCGATCTGCGCTCGGACGTTTTCCGCCACGTTGCCGACCTCGGACCGTCCTTCTTCGAGCGCAACCATTCCGGTGAGCTGATGAGCCGCCTCACGGCGGACACCACGCAGATCAAGGCGATGGCCGGCTCATCGCTATCCCAGGCGCTTCGCAGCCTGATCATGCTCGTCGGCGCGATGGTGATGATGTTCGTCACCAGCGTGAACCTGTCACTGCTCGTGCTGCTCGCCATACCGTTGACCGTGCTGCCGCTCGTTGTGGTTGGGCGTCTCGTGCGGCGCCTCTCGCGCAAGGCGCAGGATACGCTGGCCGAAGCATCGGCCTATGCGGCCGAGAACCTTGCCGCCTCCCGCACCATGCAGGCCTTCGCCCACGAGAAAGAGGCTTCCGCGCAATACCGCGGCGCGGTCGAGGTGGCATTCGACGCCGCCAAGGAGCGCATGCGCGCCCGCGCGGCCCTCACGGCCCTCGCCATGTTCCTCGTCGTCGCCAGCATCACGGGCGTGCTGTGGTTCGGCGCCGCCGCCGTCATCGATGGCAGCATGACGGTTGGCCGCCTCAGCCAGTTCGTGCTCTACGCCGTCTTCGCCGGCGCATCCTTCGCGCAGGTCTCCGAGATCTGGGGCGAGATCAGCCAGTCGGCGGGCGCTGCCGAGCGTCTCGCCGAGCTTCTCGCCCTCACGCCCGACATCCGCTCGCCGGATAATCCGCAGCCCCTGCCCGTGCCGGCGCGGGGCGACGTGGAATTCGCCGACGTGAGCTTCTCCTATCCGGGAAGGCCGAACCTGCCGACGCTGCAGCATGTTTCATTCCATGCCCAGCCGGGCGAGACCGTTGCTCTTGTGGGCCCATCGGGCGCCGGCAAGAGCACGATTTTCAACCTTTTGCTGCGGTTCTTCGATCCGCAGGAAGGGGCTGTCCGCGTCGACGGCGTGAACGTGCGCGACGCCGATCTCGGCGCCCTGCGTGCCCGTATGGCCCTGGTGCCCCAGGATGTCGCGCTCTTCGCCGGCACCGTGGCGGACAACATCCGTTATGGCAGCCCCAGCGCCACCATGACGGCCGTCCGCCAGGCAGCTGAGGCGGCCCACGCCGACGAATTCATCCGCGCTATGCCGGATGGCTATGACACCCGCGTCGGCGAGCGTGGTATTTCCCTATCCGGCGGCCAGCGCCAGCGCATCGCCATCGCCCGCGCCATCCTCAAGGATGCGCCGATCCTGCTGCTTGACGAAGCGACGAGTGCCCTCGACGCGGAGAGCGAAGCCCAGGTGCAGCGTGCCCTGGAAGGGCTGATGGTGGGCCGGACCACGCTCGTCATCGCCCACCGCCTCGCGACGGTACAGAAAGCCAACCGCATTCTGGTGATGGACAAGGGCCGGATCGTCGAGCAGGGCACCCACGCCGAGCTGGTTGCCAAGGGGGGACTTTATGCACGCCTCGCCGAGATGCAGTTTACGGCCGAGGCCGCCGAATAGCCCCAATTCGCAGCATTCTTGCCGCACTGTGATAAAATAAAAAAAACGGCGCGCCTGATCAGGGCGCCGGCAATGCCTGAAGGGAAATGGGGAGGAAACTATGGAACCGGAACTCGATCCCGCTTCGTCGGAGCCGCGCCCAGGCGCTCCAGCTCCGCTGTGGGTTTGGCTGCTGATGGTGGCTCTTGGCGCCATCAGTATCTACTCCGGCTACAACGCACTTTCGACGCACCAAAATTACCTGGAAGCGGAAAAAGCCCGCACCGAGCTCACGCAGCAGCGCGATCGTCTGAAGGCCAACGCCGCCGACCTGACGCGGCAGGTAGAGCAGGCCAATCGCACCCGCGAGGACGTCGAGAACTCGCTGAAACAGTCGCGCGCCGACACCGAGGCGGCTTCGGCGCAGATCAGCGACCTGCAAAAGCAGGTTGGCGATTTGCAGAAGCAGGTGACCGATCTCACGCAGCGTGCAGGCGATCTTCAGAAGCAGCTCGACGAGCGCCAGCAGAAGGCGGGCGATCTCGAACGCCACCGCGAAGCGGCCGAGGCAGCCGCCAAGGAAGCCACCGAAGCCAAGGACAAGCTGGAAGCCGATCTCAAAGGACAGCTCGCCGCGGCCCAGAAGAAGCTCAACCAGGCGCTTGCCGACCTCAAGAAGGAGCGCGAGCAGGTGAGCCCGGTGCCGGTGGGCCCGCCGGCGGGAGCAACGACCCCGCAGTAATCAAGGAGGCCCGCCCCACGCAGGGGCCGGCCCGTGGCTACAGAAGTGAAAGGGCGCCGGTAACCGGCGCCCTTTTTTATGTGTCACGCACAGATGTGCCGCCGCGCACGAGGAGAGTGGCAGCTTGCCGATGATCTGCGGATGACATTGCGTAAGCGGCGCCGGGCAGGACAAAGTGCATCCTCGCAAGTCCCACGCAGCCGGTCCGGCTAGGCCATGATCGCTTCGGACTCTATCAGTCCGAAGCGTGAATCATCGGTCTAAGCAAAAAACCATGATCGCTTCGGGCCCTACCAGGCCGAAGCGTGATCACCGGTCTAATCAAAAGGCTAGAGTGCTTCCGGAAAAGTGGGAACCGGTTTTCCGATAAGAAGCACGACCAAAAGTGAGTGCTTCCGGAAAAGTGGGCACCGGCTTTCCGATAAGAAGCACGACCAAACAATGTCCGCATCGCGATTCGAAGAAAAGCGATCGTGCTCTAGCGGTTCGTGAGCTTCAGCTCGATGCGCCGGTTGCGCTGCAGGCTAGCCTCGTCGGTACCCGCTTCGAGCGGACGGAACTCGCCGAAGCCCGCCGCCACCAGCCGCTGTGGCGACACCCCACGGCTGACGAGGTAGCGCACCACCGAGATCGCACGCGCGGTCGAAAGTTCCCAGTTCGACGGGAACGTCGGGCTCGCGATCGGGCGGATGTCGGTGTGGCCATCCACCTGCAAAGCCCAGTCGATCTCCTTCGGGATCTCGCGCTCGAGCTCGATGATCGCCGAGGCGAGCTGGTCCATGGCGGCGAGGCCCTCGGGCGTCAGCTGGTTGGAGCCCGACGGGAACAGCACCTCGGATTCGAAGACGAACCGGTCGCCGACGATGCGGATGTCCTTGCGGTTCTTCAAAAGCTCGCGCAGCCGGCCGAAGAAGTCCGAGCGATATCGCTGCAGCTCCTGCACCTGGCGCGCGAGAGCCGCGTTGAGACGCGCGCCGAGATCCTTGATACGGGTCTGGCTTTCCGCGTCTTTCTTCTCCGAAGCCTGCAAGGCTTCGTTCAGCGCCGCAATCTGCCGGCGCAGTGACAGAAGCTGCTGGTTGAGCAGGTCCACCTTGGCGAGCGCTTCGTCGGAAACCTTCCTCTGGTTTTCGAGCTCGCTGGCGAGCCCGGCAATGCGCGCATCGGCAGCCTTTGCCGCTTCATCGCCCAGCAGCGCCGATCCCGACAGCCGCGAGTTCTCATCGCGCATGGTAGCGAGCGTCGCCTGCAACGCGGCGAGCTCGTCCTCGGCGGACTTGCTCTTGCCCTTCTCCAGCGAGAGCAGGTTCGTCAGCTCGGTGATCTGCAGCGTGAGCCGGCGCAGTGCGGTGTCTTTGCCGCTCGCCTCCTGGCTGGCGAAGTACTGCGCCAGCATGAAAATCGACATGAGGAACGTCACGACGAGCAGCAGCGTCGACAGCACGTCGACGTAACCGGGCCAGAAGTCCGTATATTCGGCGCGCCGTCGTGTGCGTCCGCCTGCCATGCGCTAGCTCCGGCGCCGCATGTTCATGGCGAGTTCCTTCAGCGCGCTCGCCACCTCGGAGTGCTGGGCGGCCTGCTCGTCCACCCATTCGCGCACGACCTTCTGCTCCGCGCGCATCTGCGAGACGAGCTGATTGACGCCGCGGGCAAGCTCGCGGAGCTGCTCATCGCCGCCGCCGCCGATGGCCCCCGCCATGGTCTGATCCGAAAGACGCGTTGAAAGATCCTCCACCGCGCGCTGCATATGCAGGATGGCGCTGGAAAGCTGGCGATTGACTTGATCCGTCGTGACGCCCGCCCCGCCGGGGGTCAGCTCGGTGATGCCCGACAGCCATTCCTCCAGCTCGTTGTAGAAGCGGTTGTGCGCGTGGCTTGCCTGCAATTCGAGGAACCCGAGCACCAGCGAGCCGGCAAGGCCGAGCAACGAGGACGAGAACGCCGTGCCCATACCCTTCAGCGGCGCGGCGAGACCGGCCTTGAGATCGGAGAACATGGTGACGTTGTCGGTCGCGTTGGTGTCGATGGAATCGATCGCACCGCCGACCGACTGGATCGTCTCCAACAGACCCCAGAATGTGCCGAGCAGGCCGAGGAACACGAGCAGGCCGACGAGATAGCGTCCGGTATCGCGCGCTTCATCGAGACGCGAGCCGATCGAATCCATGATCGAGCGCAGCGAAGCCGTGGAGAGCGAAAGCGCGCCCGTGCGGTCACGCAGCATCGCCGCCATCGGCGCGAGCAGTACCGGCTGATGGGAGATCGTCAGGCCAGGGTCGGCGATCCGGAACGCATTGACCCAGCGGATTTCCGGGTAAAGGCGGATCACCTGCCGGAAGGCGTAAATGATGCCGAGCGCCAGCACGCCGACGATGAGGCCGTTGAGCCCCGGATTGTGCATGAAGCTGTCGACGAGTTGCTTGTGCAGGATCGCCGTCAGAAACGCCACCAGCGTCAGGAAGATCAGCATCCGGATAAGGAAGACACCCGGGGGCGTCAGCGGTCTGTGAGCCAGGGCTGAAACCGCCGAGTCTCTCTGTCGTCTTCTCGCCATCCCGAGCTCCGCCCGCCGCTACTTCTTCAGCCCTGTGACATTACCCGATGCCAATGACAGCATAAACCGGGCAACATCGTGCCCGCCGCGCCACAAAGCCAGCGACATGGTAAGCGCTACGCGCCGGAACGCTTGGCATCGAGCAGCGGCAGGAATTCCTTATGCAGGGTTGTATTGGCGGCCAGCACCTCGCCCTTGTCGAACATCGCAGCGCCCGCGGAGAGGTCGCTCACCGCCCCGCCCGCCTCGCGCACCAGTACGATACCGGCTGCCATATCCCACGGCTTGATGCCCCGTTCCCAGTAAAGATCGAAGCGGCCCGCCGCGACCCAGGCGAGATCGAGCGCCGCCGAGCCGGTACGCCGCACGCCCGCAACCTGCGGGAAAACGCTCTGCGATTCCCGCTTGAAGGCGGCGTGGCCGACGCGCCCGATATGCGGGATGCCGGTGGTGACGAGCGCATCCGAAAGGTTCTTGCGGGCGGCGACGCGTAGCCGGCGGCGGTCGTTCAGATACGCGCCCTTGCCCTTTTCCGCGGCAAACAGCTCGTCCGAAATCGGGTTGTAGACGAGACCCGCAACGAGCTGGCCTTCGCGCTCCAGCCCGATCGAGATGGCGAACATCGGCACGCCATGCAGAAAGTTCGTGGTGCCGTCCAGCGGATCGACGATCCACCGGTGCGTGCGGTCGTCGCCGATGACCTCGCCGCGCTCTTCCATCAGGAACGAGTAGCCCGGCCGGGCTTTCGCCAGCTCCCGGTAGATGATCTCTTCAGCCTTATGGTCGGCCGCGGAAACGAAGTTGCCCGGCCCCTTTACCGAAACCTGGAGCTGCTCGACCTCGCCGAAATCGCGCGCGAGAGAGCGGCCGGCCTTGCGGGCGGCGCCGATCATGACGTTCATAAGCGCTGAGGCGGGCATCGCGGAAATCCTTGGCGGCGCGCCGAGCATCCGGCGCTGGCGCCCGACTACCCCTTGCGGACGGTGCTGGCAAGGGCGCGAACCGCCGCCACGCCATCAAGTGCGCCGCTAGAACATCCCCGCTTCTTCGCGCCATTCGCTCGCGGCCTGCTGGGCGGCCACGCGCTGAGCTTTCGGAAGCTTACCGACGAATGCGTCGAGGTCCTCATCCTTCATCCCGCCGGCCTGGGCGATGAAGCGCCACTTGGCCGCTTCCTTGGGATCCTTCTTCACGCCGATGCCCTCGGCATAGACGTACGCGAGGCGGTTCTGCGCCGATGGAAGGCCCTTCTGCGCCGCCTGGCGCAGATAGGGGACTGCCTTCGGCTCATCTTTGGTGAGGCCGAGCCCGCGCAGCAGCACCACCGCGTATTCGAACTGCGCTTCAGCCATGCCCTGCTCCGCGGCCTTGCTCAGCCAGCGCGCCGCTTCGAGCGCGTTGGGCTCGACACCCGAGCCGTTCTGATAAAGGCCGGCGAGATCGTACTGGGCCACGGCGATACCCTTCTCCGCCGCATAGCGGATGTGCATCGCCGCGCGATAGGCATTCTGCGGTTTGCCGTCACCCTTGAGAAAGAGCAGCCCAAGGTTGTAGTTGGCGAGCGGATGGCCGCTGCGGGCCGCCTTCTCGAACAGCTCGCCCGCTTTCGTGCGGTCTTTCTTCACCCCGCGCCCTTCCGCATAGAGGACGCCGAGCGCGAAGGTCGCTTGCACGTCGCCAAGCTCATCGCCGCGCGCATACCACTTCGCAGCCGTCGCCGGCTCCTTGGCGACGCCGAGACCTTCCGCGTAAAGGCCGCCGAGCAACGTATGCGCTTGCGGATCGCCCTTCTTTGCTGCCTCCTGCGCGAGTTTCCACGCGGTGAGATAGAGCCCCTGATCGAAGGCGATATACGCCGCCTCCTCGCCCGTCGGCTGCACGAGGAACTCCTCGACCCCCAAGCCCCCCTGCTTTGCCCCCGATCCATCCTTTTTGGAAGCCGTAGGCTTGGAGAACTTTTCGTTCGGCGTCAGCTTGATGGGCTTGCCGGGGCGAGGCTTGGGAACCTCGGTCGACTGCATGATCCAGGAACTCGTCTCCGCGCTTGCGGACGACACCAGCGCCGCCGCGCCGAGCAGCATCGCGCCATACACGGGCGCCACGATGCGCAAGACCGGCACGGAGCGGCGCAGACTCATGCGAGTGCCTCGCGCGTCGAAGAAGCCGCCTCGATGGCGCGGGCGAGGTTCGCATAGTCGTCGGCGGTGAGCGTGGCACTCTTGGCGATGGCGACGAAATCCGCGCCCGCTGAAGCCAACGCCTCCGCGTCCGTTACATTTTCCACGTCGAACGCGACGCAAGGCACCTCGAAAATCTCGCTCCACCACGTGACGAGCTCGAGGCGCCGCGCCGTAGCGGTTTCGCGATCCTCGACGTGGGCCGGGATGCCGAAGGCGATGTAGTCGGCGCCCTCCTCGGCCAGCACCATCGCCTCATGGCGCGAGCGGCCGACATCGACACCGATGATGTAGCGCGTACCGAGTATCTCCCGTGCCTCGCCGTACCGGGCTTCGATATCTTTATCCCACGGCAGATGCACGCCATCGGCACGGAGCGTCCGGGCGAGCTGCGCATCGCCTTCGATCAGCGCGGCAATATCCTTCCCCTGCACCAGCTCGAGCAGCGGACGCGCAGCAGCAGCCGTCAGAGCTTCACCATCCTTTGCCGCGATCAACACCGTGGCTGGCCGCACCGCTTCGAGCACGGCGGCAAACGCACCGGTTTCGGTGCCGGCCGTCGCCACGATGTACAATCCTGCTCTGTCGTCTTGCCCCATCGAACTTTCCTTAAGCCCTGCCGACAGCCTAATAGGGCGCATTGGGGCGGAAAAGCGACCTGTTTCCGCGTGTTGGCTCGGAAGCCACAACCTCAACAACATTTCGCGTACGGCTAGGCGGCGAACAGGAGTGAAAACGCCCCATGCCACGCACCAAACCTCGCTCTCCCCTCAATACTTCGACCCGCGGCCTCACATTGGCCGCCCTGCCGGTCATTGCCCTATACGGCCTCGTCCCATTCGATGCAGCGGCCCAGTCTCTCCAGCTCCAGCTCAAGGTTGCGCAGGCTCCTGATGCCGCTCCCGCCCCCGGCGATCAGCCGGGCGAGGCCAAGGAGCGCCCCGACGGCAAGCGTGGCGAAAGGCGCGGCCCGGGCGGTAATCGCGGCGCGCAGCCGCCTGGCGAGGGCAATAACGGTAAACGCGGCGCACCACCCCAACGGCAGGCGCAGCCGCCCGCTGCCGAAGCGCCCGCACCGTCGGCCCAAGGCTCCGGCCAGCCCGGCCGTGGCGTCGCCGGTCAGCAGCAGGACCGCGGGCAGCGCGGACGCTGGGGCGGCGACGGCAGCCGCGGCGCGCCCTCGAGCCCAGCACAGCCAGCCGGTCAACCCCCTGTCCAGCAGGGCGCGCCAAAAGCGCCACCTGCAGCCGTGCCGCCGCCGCAAGGCCGGCAGGCACAACCGCAGGCGACGCCACAGGGGCAGGGCGCATCACCACCGGGGACCTACCGGATGCAGGGTGAGCCCGGCCCACAGCGCGACGCCGATCGCAAGCCGCAGCCGACACCTCCGCAGGGCCCCGGTGCATTGCCGCCGGGCACCTACCAGATGCCGGGCCAGCCCGGACCGCGCCGCGACGCCGATCGCCAACAGCAGCCGACACCCCCGCAGGGACAGGGCGCATCACCGCCGGGAGGCCGGTGGATGCCCGGCCAGCAGCCAGCGGCGCGAGGCAATGCAGATCGCGCGCAGGACAAAAGTGGGCCGCGCACCCAACCGGCGCAGCAGCCGGCGCGTCCCGGCCAACCGCCCCAGCAGCGGGCGCAGCCCTGGCAGCCGCCCGGTCCGGCCGGTGCGCCTGGCCGCGGCCCCCGTCGCGACGCCGGCGCTCCGTTCTCGATCGACCAGCTCAAGAAAGCCCGCCGTCAGCGCGTCGAGGACGGCGGACGCACGGTGATCGAGGAGCCCGGCAACCGCACCATCATCCAGGAGAAGGGTGGCCCCGCTCGCATCCGTCACGACGAGACCGAGCGCTTGCGGCGCACCACGCGCGACTTGCGCAGCGAGAAGCGCTCCGACGGCGGCAACTTGACCATTGCCGTGCGGCCGGGCGGCGTGGAGGTATTCTCGGAGTTCGATTCCTCCGGACGCCTGATGCGGCGCTACCGGCGCGGACGCGACGGGCGCGAAACCGTGCTCATCGACAACCGCCGTTTCCGGCGCGCAGCGCCGGCGCGGATCGACCTCGGGCCGCTCTCGCTGCGAATGCCCCGCGAGCGCTACATCGTGAACTACGACCGCGCATCCGACGACGACATCTACGATGCGCTGATGGCCGGTCCCGTGGAACGGCTGCCGCGCGGCTATTCGCTGGATGAGGTGCGCTACAACACCTATCTGCGCGATCGCATGCGCCGCATCGACCTCGACACCGTCAACTTCGACTTCGGCGCGTGGGAGGTGCACCCCGATCAGTACAACCGCCTCGCCCGCATCGCCAATGTGATCAACCGTGTGCTCGACCGGCGTCCCGACGAGGTGTTTCTCATCGAGGGCCATACGGACGCGGTCGGCTCCGAGATCGACAACCTCACGCTATCCGATCGCCGGGCCGAGGAAGTTGCGATCATCCTCACCGATACCTTCGGCGTGCCGCCGGAAAATCTGGTGACCCAGGGCTACGGCGAGGAGTTCCTCAAGATTCCCACGCAGCAGGCAGAGCGCGAGAACCGGCGCGTTGCGGTGCGGCGCATCACGCCGCTGCTCGCCCGCGACTGAAGACACGCCAACTGCAAAGCCGCCTGCCCTCAGTGCAGGCGGCTTTTTTCGTTTGCATTTTGATTACGGTTGCATCCACTCTCAGCTAACCGGCGCGCGCAAATTATCCGCGTATTCGAACCCATTTCGCGCCAGTGTCCGCCACTTTCTCCGTAAGCCGAACATTCCGCCACCGATGCGATCAATCTTGGAACGGATGTTGGCACTCGCGCCACCATACAAGGATGAACGCGCGCCTGGGTTTTGCGATTCTGCTATTGTTTTCGCCGAAAACTCTGCAACGGGAGGACCATTATGGCTACACTCACCGTCCCCGAAATGGAAATGCGCATCGCTGAAACGAAGGCCCTGATCTCGGAGAAGTGGGGCTGGTTTCTCGCCCTCGGAATTGGCCTCATCCTCGCGGGTATCGCCGCGATCGCCTTCCCATTCCTCTCCACCATCGCCGCCAAGGTGATGCTTGGCTGGCTCTTCCTCATCGGCGGCGTGCTGATGATCATTCACGCTTTCCAGGCGCCTGCCTGGTCCGGCTTCCTCTGGGAGTTGCTGATCGGCGTTCTCTACGTGGTCGTCGGCGGCTACCTCGCCTTCTTCCCGCTCACCGGCCTGCTCACTCTCGCCATCGTGCTTGCAGCGCTCTTCATCGCCGAAGGCATCTTCGAGATCGTGATGGCCTATCGGGTGAGCCCGCATGAAGGTTGGGTGTGGCTCTTGCTGTCTGGCATCGCCGCCATCGCAGTGGGCGTGCTGATCGCCCTCGGTCTTCCCGGCTCGGCCACTTGGGCACTCGGTCTTCTTGTCGGTATCAACCTTCTATTCTCAGGTTGGAGTTATGTTTTCCTGGCACTGGCGGGACGGCGCGAGCACGACAAGGTCGCTCACGCCCACTGACATCGGTGCCATGAAGGCGTAGCGGAGTCTCCGATGGAAAAGCTGGCTTTGTTTCCCGTACTGGCCCTCGGCGCGGGCCTGGTTCTCAACGCCGTGACCTCCAGCGGAATAGACTCCCAGGCGCAGGCGCAGCAGGTGGCCGAAGTGACGGCCGCCCCCGTCGCAAACAGCGAAATTCCTGCCGACATCATCGCCGTGCAAATTCGCAAGCAAGGCTATGAGTGCAAGGAACCGGCGCGCGCACAGCGCGATCAAAGCGCTTCGCGCGCCGACTTGCCGGTGTGGATTCTCACCTGCAAGAACGCCACGTACCGCGTGCGCCTCGTCGGCAACATGGCCGATCACGTCGAGAAGCTCTGAGCTCTAATCTCGGCTGGAACAGAAAAAGGCGGGGCCGAGCCCCGCCTTTCCGTTTGTTCGCCGCTTCGCTTCGAGCGGCGGCACCTCACGTGCGCCAGGGATGCTCCGGCAGATCCGACACGCCCACCACCTTGAGGCCCGCCGCGGCAACCTTGTGGTCGTTCTCCACCGAGCTGCCCGATACGCCGATCGCGCCGACGAGCACGCCTTCCTCGTCGACGATGGGAAGCCCGCCCGGGAACGTGATCAATCCATGGTTCGAATGCTCGATGCCGTAGAGCGAGCCGCCCGGCTGCGACAGCTTGCCGATCTCGCCCGTCGGCATGCCGAAGAACACCGCCGTCTTGGCCTTCTTGATAGCGATGTCGATGGAGCCGACCCAGGCATCGTCCATGCGCACGAATGCCTTCAGGTTCGCGCCGGAATCGACAACGGCGATACACATCTGCGTCTTGAGCTTCACCGCTTCTTTGCGCGCAGCTTCAACCGCGGCGAGGGCGCTTTCCATCGTAACGTGCATTGATCATCTCCAGGGGCTGGGCCAGTGGTCTGGTCGGTGCGTCAGGCAAACGACACTGCAAATTTGCAGAAGCGGGTAAATGGGTGCCCAACAGGACCTACGCAATAGCGGATCAAAGGCGCATGAACGCCGATGATCCGCCTGCAAAACGCGACCGCGCCGGAGAGGTTCGTCAGCGGGAGGCCGTCAGGCGGCTTTCTCCAGCTGCTGGCTCCACTTACCGAGCGCAGCGAGCGAATTCATCCGTGCGCGGTGGGTGAAGGCGCGCTGACCCGCAGCGACATTTTCGTCCTTGCCGCCCCACGCTTTGAGCGCGGCTGCCTGCAGCGCGCGGCCATAGGAGAAGGTGACGTTCCAGGGCAGATCGCCAATTTCGTTGATCAGCGACAGGTTCTGCGTGGCCTGCTCGTCCGACTGGCCGCCGGAGAGGAACGCGATGCCGGGCACCGCCGACGGCACCGTCGCCTTGAGGCACTTCACGGTCAGCTCGGCCACCTGCTCCGGGCTCGCCTGCTTGGCGCACTTCTGGCCCGCGATGACCATGTTCGGCTTCAGGATCATGCCCTCGAGGACAACGCGCGCATCGAAGAGCTCACGGAACACGATGCGCTGCGTCCACTCCGTCACCTCATAGCAGCGCTCGATCGTGTGCCCGGCATGCTCGCCGTCCATCAGCACCTCGGGCTCGACGATCGGCACGATGCCGGCTTCCTGACATAGCGCAGCATAGCGGGCGAGCGCGTGCGCGTTCGCCTTCACGCAGTTCCAGGAAGGAAGTGTGTCGGTGATGGTGATGACCGCCCGCCACTTGGCAAAGCGCGCGCCGAGCTTGTGATACTCCGCGAGACGCTCGCGCAGGCCATCGAGCCCTTCCGTCACCGTCTCGATGCTGGAATGGGGCCCGGCCAGCGCCTTGGCGCCCGTGTCGACCTTGATGCCGGGAATGGAACCCGCCGCCTTCATGACATCGACGAGAGGCGTGCCGTCCTTCGCCTTCTGGCGGATCGTCTCGTCATAGAGAATGACACCGGAGACATAGTTCTTCATGCCGTCATCGGCGCGGAAGAGCATCTCGCGGTAGTCGCGGCGGGTGTCCTCGGTGGAGGCCACGCCGATGGAATCGAAGCGCTTCTTGATGGTGCCCGAGCTTTCGTCGGCGGCAAGGATGCCCTTACCGGGGACAACCATGGCTTCGGCGATCTTTGCAAGCTCTTCAGTCATGAACAAACCTCGCATGGGAAGGCATCATTCTTTCGCGCAGCACTTAACGCCAAATCGGCCGCGGGGCCAGCCCCGCCGGGGTTTTGACGACGCCGGTTCGACCTCCGGCGTGCATAAGTCTCCCTTCCCCGCCCAATATCTGCGGCCCTGCCGATACTTCCCCGCCTCAGGAACCGCCCGCACCCGCGGGCGTTGGCCCTTCGAGCCATCCGAACCCGAAACCCGAGAAAAAGGGAAAGGAGAGCCCCCATGGCCCGCACGACGCCCGACCTACAGAATTACCCGGCGGAGAAAGCGCGGCAGGGCGAGATCATCCTGAAGACGCGCACCCAGCGCATCATTTTCATCGCTGGCTTGGCCGGCATGGTGCTTCTCGCCCTCATCGCCACTCTGATGCGCATCTGAGCACCTCGACGGAGATATCAAATGGCTGTTTGCGATACCTGCGGCAACGACTACGACAAGGCCTTCCAGGTGACGAAGGCCGGCAAGACGATGACCTTCGACAGCTTCGAATGCGCCATCTCCGCCATGGCGCCGCGGTGCACCCATTGCCAGTGCCGTGTCATCGGCCACGGTGTCGAGGCCGATGACGGCGAGATTTTCTGTTGCGCGCATTGCGCAGCCCAGCACAGCGTCACCGGATTGAAGGATAGGTTGTGAGTAGTCGTCTTCGGCCCGTGCGCAGATCGCCTTAGCTTGGCGTCTGCGTAAACGTAGCGATCGCCGCGAGCGCTTCATTGATGTCGGCCGCCGTGTGATCGGCGCTGATCTGGAACCGGATCTCCTCTTCGCCGCGCGGCACCACCGGGTAGGCGAGCCCCGTCGCCAGGATGCCATTGTCGCGCAGGTGCCGAACGAGGCGCCGGGTGCGCTCGGTATCGCGCACGAGCAGCGGAACCACTGGATGCTCGCCCGCCACCGTCTCCAGCCCCAGCTTGCCGAGCCCGATGCGGAAATGCTCCGTCATGGCGCGCAGGTGCGCAAGGAGTGCCCTGCCTTCCGCGCTGTCGACGCGATCGATGGCGACGCGCGCGGCCTCCGCCTCCCCCGGCGTGATGGGATTGGAGTAGATATAGAAGGGTGAAGTTTCCCGCAGATAATCGATGATCTTCGGCGCAGCGGCAACATAGCCGCCGTTGACGCCAAACGCCTTGCCGAGCGTGCCGATCAGCACGTCGACCTTCGCTCCCGTTACTTCCTCGGTGCCGCGTCCCGTTTCCCCGAACGCGCCAACGCCGTGAGAATCGTCCGCCACCACGATGACGCCCTCCGCATAGAGCGGATGGAACTGCGCCGCGATGCGCATGATCTCATCGAGACGCGCATGGTCGCCGCGCATGCTGAACACGCCATCGGTAACGACCACCGCGCGCCGGCATCTGTGAGTGAAGGCACCGAGCTGCCGCGTCAGCTCGCCGAAGTCGAGGTGATGATAAATGCGCTTCTCCCCCGGCCGCGCGAGCGAGATACCGTTGATGATCGAGTTGTGATTGAGCTCGTCGCTGATGACGACAGTCCCATCGGAAATGAGCGGCGAAAGCGTACCCACCACCGCTGCGTAAGCGGAGGAAAAAAGCATTGCTGCGTCGCGCCCGTGGAAATCGGCGAGGCGCTTTTCCAGCTTCACGTGCGGCACCCACGTACCGGAGATGAAGCGCACCGCACCCGGCCCGGCGCCATACCGACGCACCGCCTCTTCCTCCGCCGCCATCACGCGCGCGGCAAACGACAGCCCGAGATAGCTGTTGGAGTTCATGCGTAGAAACGGCTTCTCACCGTGTCCTTCGATGAGAAAGCGCGGGCCTTTGCCACCCGCTGGCTCCAGCACGCGAACCGTTACGGTCTCCGCGCCCTTGAGGCGACCCGACGCCTCGAACTGCGTCAGCTTCTCCGTGAGCAGCGGTGTCAGCTTATCGGTCGGCATGGCACTTCTCCGCTCTATCGATCAGGACCGCGCATACGCCGCTGCGCCGGCTTGAGCTTATCGTGCAGGCGCGCGAGCATGTCCTGCGTCATGGCCTTGAGGCCGAACCGCGGTGCCCAATCCCAGTCGGCACGCGCCGCACTATCGTCCAGCGAGCGCGGCCAGCTGTCCGCGATGGCCTGGCGCACCGGATCGATGTCGTAGTCGATCTCGAACGATGGAATATGCTCGCGAATGGCCGCCGCGATGTCCTCCGGCGTTACGCTCATCGCCGTGATGTTGTACGCGTTACGGTAGCGCAATCGCTCCGCATCCACCGCCATGAGGTTCATCATCCCCGTGATCGCGTCGGGCATGTAGGCCATGTCGAGTCGCGTCTCGGGGCCAACGAAGCACGTGTAATTTCCATGACGGACCGCGTGATAGAACATCTCGACCGCGTAGTCGGTCGTGCCGCCGCCGGGCGCTGCCACGTACGAGATGAGCCCGGGAAGCCGCAACCCGCGCGTATCGATGGAAAAGCGCGAGGCGTAGTAGTCGCATAACAGCTCGCCCGCCACCTTGGTGACACCATAAATCGTTGTCGGACGTTGCACGGTGACTTGCGGCGTGCGATCGCGCGGCGTGCCGTGACCGAAGGCACCGATGGAGCTCGGGAAGAACACCTGGCAACCGTAGCCGCGGGCCACCTCCAGCACATTATAGAGCCCGCCCATGTTCACCGACCACGCCAGTTGCGGCACTGCCTCGGCGGACGCGGAGAGCAACGCCGCGAGATGATAGATCGTCGAAATGTCGTAGCGGCGCACCGCTTCGTGCACCTGATGCGGATCGGTGCAGTCGAGATGGTCGTAGGGAGCGAGCGCCGCGGCGCCGCTGGCCGGCAGAACCTTCAAATCCGTGGCAATGACCCGTTCACGGCCATGGCGCTGGCGCAGTGCCGGAACCAGCTCCGAGCCGATCTGCCCGAGCGCGCCCGTGACCAGAATATTCCCCATGCGCGCCTCCGGGGCCGCTTCGCGAATCCAATCATCGCGGGCAGGCGCAGCTCAAACGTCGTAATAGCTGCGATACCACGCAACAAAACGGCCGATGCCTTCCTCGAGAGGCGTTGCCGGCGCGAAACCGACGTCAGCCGCAAGGTCGGCCACGTTGGCAAAAGTTGCCGGCACGTCACCCGGTTGCATCGGGAGGAAGCGCTTTTTCGCCTCGCGGCCCAGCGCCTGCTCCAGCACCCCGATGAAATGCATCAGCTCCACGGGACTGTGATTGCCAATGTTGTAGATTCGGTAAGGCGCCGAGGATGTCGCCGGATCGGGAGCAGCGCTGCTCCAGGCGGGGTCGGGCATGGCGACGCGATCCGAGGTGCGCAGCACACCCTCCACCACGTCGTCGATATAGGTAAAATCCCTGGCGTGATGGCCATTGTTGTAGATGTCGATCGGCTCGCCCGCGAGGATCGCACGGGTGAACTTGATGGGGGCCATGTCGGGACGCCCCCACGGACCGTAAACGGTGAAGAAGCGCAGCCCCGTTACCGGCAACCGATAAAGATGCGCATAGGTATGCGCCATCAGCTCGTTCGCCTTCTTGGTCGCAGCATAGATGCTGAGCGGATGATCGGCCCCCGCGTGCTCGCTGAACGGCATCGCGGTGTTGCCACCGTAGACCGAGCTGGACGACGCGAACACGAGATGCTCCACGCCATGATGGCGGCACCCCTCCAGCACGTGCAGCATGCCGACGATATTCGCGTCTACATACGTGTGCGGATTTTCGATGCCGTAACGCACGCCCGCCTGTGCGCCGAGGTGGATCACGCGTTGTGGACGAACCTCGTCGAACAGCGCTTCCATGCCGCCCCGATCCGCAAGATCGAGCTTGCGAAAGGAGAAATTCGCCTCACCCGCGAGCTGAGCCAGGCGCGCCGTCTTGAGATTGACGTCGTAGTAATCACAAAGGTTGTCGAGGCCGACCACCTCGTCGCCGCGCGCGAGCAGCGCCCGGGCGGTGTGAAAACCTATGAAGCCCGCCGCCCCGGTCACCAGAACCCGCATATGGCAGTTCCCTAGCGTTCTTGCCCGCGCCTGCCCCGCGTCCCGTTGCCGTCAGCGCATCGCCAGCCGCGGCTAAGTGATCCAATTCGAGGTGTCAAGGCGCCGGCGGCACCACTTTTCCTTGGATTTTACCCCTGTCTAACGTTTCATCGAAGGTGGCACGCACACCTTGGCCGTAATTTGCTAGGATTGTCCCCGCCACCGTGATGCATGGACGCGCGAATCCTGCCACCACCCCTTGATCAACCGCTGGCAGAATTGGCACAACGGTCCTGCATCCCATGCACATATCCTTGACGGCGGCCGAGCTTCGCTGGGCGCGCCGCTCACTCGCTTCTGGAGGGCTATCAGAGTGTTGAAAGGCGTCGCCGAGACAACCCAAGCCAATCCAGTCACGTCCTACTTCGACGAGCTGGGCCGCATCCTGGCGGCAGCCAGGGTAAGCGACGGGGAAGGACGCCCCCTCAGTCTGGAGCAGGGTTTCGAGTGGGTGGCCGATACGGCGCGCGACGCCCACAACGCCGGGAAGAAAGTGGTGCTCATCGGTAACGGCGGCAGCGCAGCGGTTGCCAGCCACCACGCCATCGAATTCCTGAAGAACGGCGGCATCCGTGCCCTGTCTCTCAATGATCCCGCCGCCATCACTGCCCTCAGCAACGACTTCGGCTACGCCAACGTCTACTCCGAGCAGCTCAAGGCGCAGGGTCTGCCCGGCGACATGCTGATCGCGATCTCGAGCTCCGGCCAGTCGGTCAACATCCTGAAATCGGTAGAAACCGCCCGGACGCAGGGCATGACGGTTTGCACGCTCAGCGGATTCCAGCCGGACAACCTGCTGCGCGGCCGCGGCGACGTGAATTTCTACGTCAATTCCAACCAGTACGGCTTCGTCGAGCTTGCCCATCATGCGTTGATCCAGGCCATCCTGGACATCTACGTCTTCCCGCGCCGCCCCACGAAGTGACGGATGGCCCCCAGTCACGGCACTGGAGGGAAAAGGCCGAACGGGGCAAGCAGTGGGGAGCGTACAATGGCCAGCAAAACGCGGCCCATGACGGTCGGGCTTTATGATGCGGGCAGCGCCGTTACGAGTTCCGGCGCGCCCCTCACCTCAAGTTACCCGCCCGGCACGACGGCAGCCCCCGGTTCTCCCTTTTCCGCAGACGTTCTGATTATTCGCGCCGACGCAGCTCGGCAGCTTTGGGCCGATATTCGCCACGCCGCGGTCATCGCCCGCGCAGCTGGCGTCCGTCATGCCGTGCTGGCGGTGAAAGCCGAGCCGGACGCGGCAAAGGATGCCGCCCAGACGCGCCTCGAGGCAATGCAAACCGCCTTCGACGCGCTCAGTCGCCGGCTCGACTTCAAATCGGCCGTTACCGTTCCGGCGGATAACGCCGCTGACGGCGAACGCGGGATACCGGAACTGCGCGAGCATCTAGCGCAACTCGTGATCTCCAATCACCCGGATCCATTGAAGGCAGGCGAGCCGCTGCCACCCAGCGAACGCTTCGCCGCCCACGTCGCCTCCCTCTCCGCCGACGCTCAATTGCTGCCCGGCCGCGAATACCGCCTTCGGCTCGCCGGCCAGGATCTGATCGCAACGATCACCGCCATCAAATACCGCCTCGACGCCGAGACGCTGCAACGTCATCCGGCGCGCACGCTGACAACCGGCGAGGTCGGCGTCTGCACCATCGCGACCGAGACGCCGGTCAGCCTCGATCGGGACAGCGACGATGCCGGGCGCTTTGAAATCCATAGCCTGACAACCGGCGCGCTCATCGCCGCCGGCAATGTCGATTTCGCCCTTCGCCGCGGGATGAACGTGCACTGGCAGCCGCTCAGTGTCACGAAGGCGCTGCGCGCTTCGCTGAAAGAGCAGCGCCCCTGCGTCGTGTGGTTCACCGGCCTGTCCGGTGCCGGCAAGTCCACCGTCGCCAACCTCGTCGAGGGCTGGCTCGCCATGCATGGCTGCCACACGTATCTGCTCGACGGCGACAACATCCGCCACGGTCTCAACAAGGATCTCGGCTTCACCGCCGTTGACCGCGTGGAAAACATCCGCCGCGTGGGCGAGGTGGCGCGCCTCTTCGTCGATGCCGGCGTGATCGTGCTGTGCTCGTTCATCTCCCCCTTCCGGGCGGAGCGCGCGGCGGTGCGAGGGCTTCTCGAACCGGGCGAGTTCATAGAGGTGCACGTCACCGCTCCGCTCGCGGTTTGCGAGCAGCGCGATCCCAAAGGGCTCTATGCAAAGAGCCGCGCCGGACAGCTGCCGAATTTCACCGGTATCGACTCCCCCTACGAGGCGCCCGAGAAGCCGGATCTCGTCCTCGACACCACGAGTGCACCTGCCGAAGAGCTGGCCCAGCGCGTCGTGAATTTGCTCGCGGCCCGGGGGTTAATCATGCCGGGAGAAGCGGCGTCGCCCGGAGTTGCAGCCCGGTGATAAGGCGCTACGATGCCTAAATGTGACACGCAGCGCCTATCCGTGGCCTGACGATCACACCAATCGAATTTGTGAACGGGCCCGGTGGTTTGCCGAAGGGCTTGTGCATAAATTCACTTCGGCGGGGGAGATTCGTTAACGATGGCAGCAGCCTGGCAGCTGTGGATTGGTGCGGGAAGGGCAGCATTGGTTTGCGCCCTCGCACTCAATGCTGCGGGCTGTTCCACGGTGGCCGACCTGTCCGGCGTTCCCCGGCCGGGATACCAGAAAGATGGCTCCTACGTCCTCAGCGCCCACGAGCACGATCTCGGTTGCCGGGAGTTGCAAGCCAGGCAGGTGAGCCTGCAGACCCAGCTTCAGGAGCTGCCGATGAAAGCGGTTCAGCAGATGCAGGAGCTGCCGCAGACCGTTGCCGACGCCTGGTCGCGGCTTACGGGCTCACCCGACCAGGGCGTCCCTGCGATCGCCCAGTACAATGAGGCCAAGGCCGAAGCGGACGCCGTCAACGCGAGCATCCAGCAGAAGGGCTGCGGCACCTCGATGGAAACGGCGGGTATCCGCAGCAACTGACGCTCCTGCCTTCGCCCCTCACTTCGCCCGTGGCCGCGCGAAATCCACCATCAACCCGCCAACGAGACAGACGCCGCCGAGCAGCGCCAGGCCGTGCGACACGCGCGATGTCGCGATGACGCTGAGTGCCGCCAGGGCCACCAGCCCCGCGTTCACCGCGAAGACACGCGCAACAATCCCCATCGTCGTAAAGCCGTTATCCCGGGCGCGCTGATAGAAGTGAGTGCGGTGCGCGACCCACAGGCGTTCCCCGGTGTACGCGCGGCGCAGAAGCGTGACCCCGGTGTCGGCAATGAAGTAGAGCGGCAATAACAGCGCCGCCACGTGATGGCCGGAGGCCGCCACGACGATCAGCAGCCACGCGAGCAGCAGCCCGATCGGCAGGCTGCCCGTATCCCCCATGAAGAGTCGAGCTATCGGCCGGTTGAAGGGCGCAAAGCCGAGCATCGCGCCGTTGAGCGCCAGCGCGACGACGAGCGCCTCGGGCGGCAGCGCACCCAGCGCGCCAACGATGGCAACACCCGCCGTGACAGGCACCACCTCCGCCACCATCATCCAGTCGACCCCGTCCATGAAGTTGACGAGATTGACGAACCACAGCGCGCCGAAGAAGAGGAGCCCGCGCTCCAGCCACAGCGGCACCATCGGAAGCGCGCGAAATTCGTCTGGCAACGCCGTCAGCATGATGGCAACGGCGAGTGCCTGAACGCCGAACTTGCTGGCAGCGCCGAGGTGCCGGAGATCGTCGACAGCCCCGAGCGCCATCAGCATCAGCGCGGCGATGACGACGATCATCACCTGGTTCTGGACCTCCGGCGCGAATATGCCGGATGCCATAACTGCGATGGCGATTGAAGCGAACGCCCCGGCGCAGATGCCGAGCCCGCCCCATTGCGGGGTGGGCGCGGTGTGCGAGGATCGTTGCGTCGGCACCGCGACAGCGAAGTTCCCGAACAGGGGCGACAGCCCGCGCAACACGAGCACGCAGACCACGAGCGCACCAAGCCAGATGATCGGGGGAAGAGCGCCGATGTCGGACCAGGGGTCGGCAGCGCCGGCGGTAACGGGCATCGGATGGGCCTCTCCCGCTATCGCCCACGGAACGGCACGGGCGCGCGTCGTGGGCCGGGTCTTGTGGATAAGGAGTTCGGAAGTTAATCCAACGAACTAACGGACAGACACAAGCCGCTGAAATAACCGGATAACATGAGAACGCTCAGCTGGAATGACAGGATTAGAATCCGCAAGGCGTTGGGTCGACTGACGCCCCGCTTCACTCATTCGCGTTCCGCTGCCGGTGCGCGGCGGCAATGCCTTAGATCATCAGCCGAAACGGTGCAAACGCAAAACATGCGTCCGGTAACCGGTGCAACTATCCGGGGTCGGCGTCAGAAGAACAACGCCGCTCAAGCATGTTGTCGCGGGCGGTAAATTTGCTTCTGGAAGAGCGCCTCGCCTTTGTCCGTGGAAGAGCGCATCGCCTCCCTTGAGTGAGTGTTTCGCGACAGTACTGGTGAAACCTGCAGCGCCGCATATACTCAACCATTATTATTTCAAAGAAGGATTTGCCAAATGCATTTTACTATAGTCACCTCATTAGCATTCTTTCTGGCCATAACGGGCCCTGCTTCCGCTGTATGCTACAGCAAAGGCACAGCTTACTCCGAAGGCGCGGTCGTGAGATTCTGCTCCAGAATTAACTCCTGGGGGTGTTCCGAGTACAGCTGCCATCGTTGCATGAAAGATGGGGGATGGAGCACCGCCTACAGATGCCTCCGATCTGGAAAGCGCACACGGCGTTAAGTTTGAAAAAAAAACGATACGAAAAACGTATGCCGCCCGAAGATAAGGGCGGCGTACGCTTACGACCGGCGAGTAGGATGCACCCTAGTAATTCGCGTATACTGCCAGTGCGGGCACCAAAGTGGAGAAGTTCGCAACGGCGAACGCGAGCTCGTCAACGAACATCACCCAGCGAACCGAGCTGCTAAGTTATGGCGTCTTCAAACCGCCTTCCGTTCCTGCACGGGGGATCTGGGACAGCATCTGCGCCAGCATTTCCCAGAAAAAACTCTCTCCTGGATAGCCGACGATGCGATCGACCTCCCGGTCGCCGTCCACCAGAATAAACGTCGGCGTGACCGTGACGGGCTTCCGAATATACGCAGGCAGTGCCTCTCCCAGCCTCACCTCGCGCAGCGCCGCCGCGCGCCCCTCCTCGGTCGAAGGGTATTTGACACCGACTTCCTGATCCCAGCGCGCGCACCACCCGCATCCAGGCTGCCGAACCATGATCAGCTCCGCGGCCTCCGCACCATCCATGCACAAGGCAAGGAACGCAAAGATAGCGAGGAGACAAACGAGCGCGCATGTGGCGCCCCGCATCGTCCGAGATATTCCCGCGATAGCGGTCATTTGTTTACGGGACTTTCCGCATCGAACAGGTAGGCGATGACATCCTTGATCTGTTGCTCCGACAGGAAGCCATGCACACCGAACCGAGGCATCATCGAACACGGTAGCGATGCCTGTGAATTGTAGACTTTCGCGTACGCTTCCTTGGCAGCTTCCGAGCTGAACCCTCGAAGCTTGCCGTACTCCGACAGGCTCGGCCCCAGCGTGCCGTAAGACACTTCGGTCTTCGCCATCTGATGGCAGGCGTAGCAATTGCCGCCACGCGTAGCATCAGGCGCATCGCTGAACTGTCCGCCGCGCCCGTTCTGCGCAATCTTCTCGCCCTCACGCCAGTTACCCAGAAGATTGCCGTCCGCGGGATAGACGACCGTAGAGGCCTCGCGAGCCCTGAGCGCATCGGCGATGTCCTCGGGCGGCGCATTGCGAAACTTCGAGCAGACAGCCTGCGTCTCGTCCTGCTGCAGCCGTTTTTTCCATTCGTCATCGGCGCCCGACCACATGTCGCGGACGTAGCGTTCAACGGTTGGCGCGTCCGGCCGGAATGCGTCCGTGTCGTCCGCAACTGCCAGCGTCGCAACGCAAAGAGTTGCAACGATCAGCCACGCCGATGCGCAATAGCGACTGTTAGCGCTTGATCGAAGGAACATTGAGCGTTCCGCCATCTGCCTGCTTCGCGAGATAAATCATGAGGGCCGTCAAACCCGCCGAACCGAACTCCGGCGGCGGCATCCGCATTTGCCGATAGCAATCCCACAGGCGGTTCTGCATCGTACGTGTCTGGCTTTGAGAGACGCGATAGGTCGGCCACGATCCCATCGTTTCACGCGCGTCCGGTCCCGGCTTTGTCAAGTTGGGCAACTGCGTCGTGCGTATCCGCGCCCCATCCGCGCCGTGGCAGGTCGCGCACGAAAAATCGAGCAGCGAGCCGCGGCGATAGAACAGCGCCTCTCCAATGGCATAGGCTTCACGCTCTCGCGGATGGTCGAGAGGGATGTGGAACGTCATGCCGCTCGATTTATTGGCGATGTAGGCAACGAGATCCTCCAGGTCCGACGTCGTGCCCGGTATTCCGAATTTGCGCGACAGTATTTCCTTGGTGTCGAGGCCCTGGATCCGATCCATGCACCAAAGCAGCCGTTGTTCCAGGTCCATCACCTGGTCGGCGTCGGAAAAATAGCGCGGAAGCTCCGCATAGGCCCCTTCAAGCACGCCAGGCCCCTTGCCCAGATCGCACGTCTCGAGCGAAGCATTCTTCTGCCCGCGAGCAAGGACCCACAGAGATTCGCCACGGTCGACATTCAGGTAGGCCGGATTGGCCATGGGATCGTCGATCATCTCCCGGTAGCGCTTGATTTCCTCCTCCGCATCATCGCCCGCGCGCAGCATTCCCGCTGTCCATCCGAACAGCAGCATTGTCGCGATGAGTGCAGAAAGAAGAATGCGCTGATGCATGCCGTGTCGTTGTCCGGGCGCCCTCGACAGCCTGCAGCCGCCGCTGTCTGTTCACGCCAGTAAAACGCGCACAACCGCCGATAACAAATTGGATCGGTGAATAACAGCAATTCGCATTTCGAATGATGCCGACGCCATTGTGCATTTCCATGCCAGCACCGCACACGTACACTGCTCGCAGACCGGAGACTCAAGCGGAAAGGAAAATTACGGATGCGCGGGTCGATCTTCGTGGCGTTCGCGATCTGTGTTGCGTTCGCACAACCGCTGCCAGCCGCGACGGTCAGCGATGGTCACCACCACGCGCGCCTTCAGCGTGTGCAACTCACGGTTCTTTTCGACGCCTTCGGAAAGGATCCGTCGCTTCGGAAGGATTGGGGATATGCAGCGCTCGTGGAGGTGGGAGGGCGACGGATTCTGTTCGATACCGGCAACCAGCCCGACGTCTTCGCGCATAACGTGAAGGCCCTCGGCATCGACCTCGAAACAATCGATTTCGCCGTGATCTCGCACCGCCACGGCGACCACATCGCCGGACTGAGCTACCTCCTGTCCGTCAACCCCGGCGTGAAGATCTTCGCGCCCAAGGAGAATTTCGGCGTGTTCGGGAGCACGCAATCCTCCACCTTCTATCGCCGAAACCCAGAGCTGTCGCGAGAGCGACGCTATTTCGATGGGAAGCCACCAGATACGCTCCGGTTTGGCGAGGCCTGGGCCACTGCGAACATCGAGCTCGTCGACGAGACGACGGAAGTCGCCCCCGGTGTCCACATCATCGCGCTCGTATCCGACAAACCGGGCACGCGCGAGATGAAGGAGCTGTCACTTGCGATCGAAACGCCGGAGGGAATTGTGCTGGTAGTGGGATGCTCGCACCCCGGGATCGTGCGCATCGTCGAAGCCGCGCGCGGGATCGATCCCCGCATTCACCTGATTGCCGGCGGCTTCCATCTCGTCACAGCGCCGGATGACGAAATTGCCCGTGAGCTTGCCCGCCTGAAGGACGTCCATAAAGTCGGATGGATCGCCGCCGGCCATTGTACCGGCGAGCCCACCTTCGCCGCACTGGCGAATGTGTTCGGCGAGCGTGATCTTTATGCTGGCGTCGGGACGAAAATCGCCCTCGGTCCCAATCCACGCGCCGAGGCACCGCATCCGAGCAAGCAGGCACGCAGCTCCGACGATATCGAGAGCTATCGCGCAGCGTTCCGCAGCACGCTCGTGCGCTTCGGCAGTCCTGCGGGAAAGCGGCGATAGGATTGCCGCCTAGACCATGATCGCTTCGGCCCCTATCAGGCCGAAGCGTGAATCATCGGTCCAAGCTAGACCATGATCGCTTCGGACCCTATCAGTCCGAAGCGTGAATCATCGGTCTCATCAAAGGCCAACCATGATCGCGTCGGACCCTATCAGTCCGAAGCGTGAATCATCGATCCGGTCAAAAAGACGAGAGCCGCAGCGCGATTCGAAGAAAAGCGATCGTGCCCTAGAGACACCAGTCGTACACCGGCGCCGCGGTCGCCGCGCGCCGGCTGCTTATCGACGGAATCTTCGCCTCCTGCAGTGTCTCCCAGATTTGCGTGAAGACGGCCGCTGGAATAGTGCTCGGCTTGCCCACTGCGTAATATTCGATCAGTGCCGGCTCCCCTTTCTCGACGATGGGCATCGCATAGGCCCGTGCCGCCTCCGGCACTTTGGATGACGGAAGAATACCGGAGCCGAGCCCGAGATCGGCCCATTCCGTCACCGCCGTATAGCTGCTCGCCTCGCCAAGATAGCGGTTCAGCCCATAGCCGTTGTCATCGAACAGACGCTTCGTGACCTGAGCCAGTCCGCAGGCATTGGGAACCAGCACGAATTGCTCCTGTGCGATCTCGCCGACCGACACGCGGCTCGCATGCGCCCAGGAGGAGCGCTTGTCCTTGCGCGGAATGAAGAACAGCGGCTCGCTGTGAATGTGATGGAACATCGCATCGGGCACGACGCTGGACCGAAGATCCAGCGGTGCAAGTATGATATCGAGCTGCGCGCGGCGCATCTGCTCGCAAAGATCGAGAAGATTGTTCTCGCAATAAATGACTTCGATGTCCGGCAGCCGGTTCTTCGCAACCTCGAAGACCGTTTCCGCCAGTCTCACCCCGACGCACGGAGAAATTCCGATCCTTACGTGGAGCAAGTTTTCCGATTGCTTCGCCAGCTCGCGCACGCGCTCGAACGCGCTCAGTGCCTCGAGTATCGATGGCAGAATGCGTTCGCCGAACGCGGTGAGTGCAACGCTGCGCGTCGTGCGCCGGAAGATCCGATGGCCGAGATCAGCTTCGAGCTGAGCGATGCCGTTGGACAACGTCGGCTGCGTAACCGAACAACACGAAGCCGCGGCGACGAACGAGCCTTCCTGAACGAGAGCCCGCACGTACCTGAGTTGCTGAAGGTTCATCGTGTAGCCCCAGAGCGCTTGTTTTACGTTTGTTCGACTAAACGATCCTCGCGCTCACACGGCCATATCCGGTATAAACACCTACGAAACAGGCCATTGGGAGCACGACGTTTCGGCACTGCCTCGATCTATAGAACCATTGAATGGTCGCCATTGGCAAATAGAATTTCACTTCCACAATTGGCCGGAGGTAGCATCGCTAACGTTCTGAAACTGGAACCGTTGGTTAGCAACGGTCGAGGAGGAAACTGGTGGGAAAGCTACTGAAATCAAGCGTTTGTGCTCTGGCCATGCTTGCAGCCGGGCCGTCGGTCACCATCGCGGACGAGACCTGCAATTCGCCGTTCACGTCCGCGCTGATTACGGGGCAGGAAGACTATCTGCACGTGTGGACGTTGGGCCAGGTGGGCGTCGGCGATGAGTCCGACAAGCTCGTGACCATCGACGTTCAGCCGAACTCTCCGACGTACGGCAAAGTCGTCCATGCCGTCTCCGTCGGCGGCCGTGGCGAGGCTCATCACACGGGCTTCACCGATGACCGCCGCTATCTTTGGGCGGGTCGTCTCGACGACAACAAGATCTTCGTTTTCGATCTCATCGATCCGTCGAAGCCGAAGATCGTCAAAACCATCACCGACTTCGCAGATAAGACCGGCTTCGTCGGCCCGCACACGTTCTACGCGACGCCCGGGCGAATGATGATCCAGGCGCTGTCGAACGTGAAGACGCACGACGGCCAGACGGGTATCGCCGTCTACAACAACGCCGGTGACCTCGTGTCGACCCACGCCATGCCGCTCGAAAATGGCGGTGACGGCTACGGCTACGACATCGGTATCAACCCGGCCAAAAACGTGATGCTGACATCCAGCTTCACCGGCTGGACGAACTACATGATGGACATGGGTCAGATGGTCAAGGACCCGGAAGCGATGAAGCGCTTCGGCAAGTCCATGGTCATGTGGGACTTCAAGTCCATGAAGCCGATCAAGACCATGGAGGTCCCAGGCGCACCGCTCGAGATCCGCTGGTCTCTGAAGCCCGAGGACAACTGGGCCATCACCGCAACGGCGCTGACCTCGAAGCTCTGGCTCATCAAGCAGGATGAGAAGGGCGAGTGGCAGGCGAAGGATGTCGGCACCATCGGTGATCCGTCCAAGATCCCGCTGCCGGTTGACATCTCGATCACCGCCGACGCCAAGGGCCTCTGGGTCAACACGTTCCTCGATGGCACCACGCGCTTCTACGATCTCACCAATCCGGAAGCTCCCAAAGAGGTCTACTCGAAGAAGATGGGCAGCCAGGTCAACATGGTTTCCCAGAGCTTCGACGGCAAGCGCGTCTACTTCACCACTTCGCTGCTCGCGAACTGGGACAAGAAGGGCGACGACAACGAGCAGTGGCTGCGTGCTTACGATTGGGATGGCAAGGAGCTCGTCGAGAAGTTTTCCGTCGATTTCCGCGCTGAGAACTTGGGCCGTGCCCATCACATGAAGTTCTCTGCCAAGACCAAAGCTGCGGCTCTCGGAGAGTAAGCGTTGCTTCGCGCATGCGAAGTTTGCAAGTTCCTCCTGCGGCGCTCCCGCCGCATGCAAGCCGGCTATGTTTTGTTTTCGCTGCTCGCAGTATCGATGTCGATCGCGAGCACCGGACAGAGCATAGCCGGCTCTGTGCATCCGCAGGCCGGAACTTACAAACTCCAGAGGATTCAGCCGGCGCCGTCCGGCTGGGTTCTCGAAGACAGTGTTTGGCTGCCATACCGCCTTTCGAGCTACACGACGGGCAAGATCACTCTGTTCTCGTTCTTCTACACGACCTGCCGCGACCCGGAAGGTTGTCCGAAGATCTGGGACGCGTTCAACGCCGTCCACGACGCGATCAAGAAAGATCCCAAGCTGCAAGGCAAGGTGCGCTTGGTTTTTTTGAGTCTTGATCCGAAGGTCGATACGCCCGAAAGGGTATCGTTCTTCAAGACCGCGATGAGCACACCGGAAGCGCCCTGGTCGTTTCTAACGACCTGGTCGGAATCGTTTCTCGCGCCCATCCTCGACAAGATGTACATCCCCGCCTCACGCCAGATTGGCGCTGACGGACAGCCGACCGATGTCATCAATCATTTCGTGAAGGTCTTCCTGATCGACAAGGATTCCTGGGTGCGGGAAATCTATACGACCAGCTTTCTGGATCCTGAAGTGATCGTGGCGGACATCCAGACGCTCCTAGAAGAAAAAGAGTGACAACCAATAGGGAAGAAATGTCCAGAAACCGTCAGCTGCCGCTCGCCGTCCCAATATGCACCTCTATCCTCGCTGCACTATTGCTCGGCTATATTTGGCTGGATCCCGCATCCGGCGATACTGAAACCCCCGTACCTTTGGGCCTGCCCCCGCTCGAAGCGCACCAGCGTCCTGTGAAGAGCCAGGTTGAGCTCGGCCGCAAACTTTTCTTCGACCGCCGCCTGGCCTTCAACAACACAAACTCCTGCGCGATGTGCCACATCGAGACCCAGGGTCTCACTTCCAACCAATCCGCAACCGCCATTGGCATGGAAGGACGCAGCCTCAACCGCAACGCTCCAGCCCTCTACAATGTCGCCTACGAAAAGACGTTGTTCCACGACGGCCGCGAGACGGATCTGGCGCAACAGGCGTGGGCACCGCTGCTCTCCCCCCTCGAGATGGCCAATCCTTCAATCGGCAGCGTGGTCGATAGGGTAAAAGGCTTCGACGACTACAAAGGCCTGTTCGAAGCGGCATTCGACGGTCACGGGCCGTCGATGCAGACCATCGGCGACGCCCTCGCCTCCTATCAGCGCACATTGCTCGCGGGGAACTCACGCTTCGATCAATGGTATTTCGGCAAGAAGGCCGACGCTCTCACCGCACAGGAGCGACACGGCTTCGAGGTATTCATCGGCCGCGGCCGCTGCGCCACCTGCCACACGGTTGGCGACAAATACGCCCTGTTCACCGACGGCCAGTTCTACGTCACGGGTATCGGCTACCACAACGCCATAGGCGCCGGCTCGAGGGTTGCGAAAGTCGAGCTTGCACCCGGCGAGTTCATCGAGATGAAGTACGAAGATATGGAAACGTTCAGCGCACCGCGCGTGAACGACATCGGCCGCTTCGCGGTGACGCTCGATGCCAAGGACCGCTGGGCATACAAGACGCCGGGACTACGCAACGTCGAGCTGACATTCCCCTACATGCACGACGGATCGCTCTCGACGCTCGAGGATGTGGTGGAGTTCTACGACAAGGGAGGGTTTGAGCACGATGGCGAACGCGTGCTCGAGCCGCTTGGCCTGAGCGGCGAGGAAAAAGCCGATCTCGTCGCGTTTCTGAAATCGCTCACGACGCCCGACGACAAGGCAAAACATTCGCCCTACCGCTAATTCGCGCCACCATCGCCAATCGGCCGGCCGGTAGTCGAAAGACGGCCGGCCGGACGCTCTATTCAATTCTGCGGCGAATGAATCATATCGTCCTCGTGAATATATTTGCAGCATAAATTCGCAATTAAAATATGCGATTTACGCGCCGCGCGGCTATTCTCCCCCAACAACATCCAACAGCTCGACAATTGTTTCGACGAAAGTCGGCAAACAATGCCGTCGAAAAACAACGCGGAACAATGAGCGCATCATTCTTTTCCGCGTGGAATGATCACAAGGGGAGCCATGGACGTTCGCAACGGATCGAAGACGCGGCGTGAAATCCTATTCGCCGCAGCCGGGTTGGTCGCAGCAGCGGCTTTACCGGGTCAGCGGGCTTCAGCCACGACGTCGGAAGTTGACGATCTGATCAAGGCGATCGCCGGCGACCGGACGATTGCGGAAGGCAAGATCGCGGTCGATTTGCCGAGCATCGCGGAAAACGGTCTCGTCGTACCCCTGAACTTTTCCGTCGAAAGCCCGATGAGCGCCGGGGACTATGTCCGGTCGGTTCACATATTCGCCGACGGGAACCCCAACCCGCAGGTCGCCACGTATTCCTTCACGCCCTTGAGCCCCAAGGCAGCGGCGCAACTGCGCATCCGCCTGGCCAAGACGCAAACCGTCACTGTCCTCGCCGTCATGTCGAACGGCGACGTCTATTCGGCGGGCCAGGAGGTGAAGGTCACGATCGGCGGCTGCGGCGGCTGAGCGAGGCACAAGCCATCGCCACCGGATCGGACACGAAGGAGGAAGCACGATGAAATCGAAGCCGCGGGTGCGGATGCCGGCCAACGCGAAGGCCGGTGAAATTATCGAAGTGAAGACGCTCATCAGCCACGAGATGGAGAGCGGCCAGCGCAAGGACGCGAACGGCAAGATCATCCCGCGTCACATCCTCAACAGGTTCACCGCGACGTTCAATGGCAACGAGATCCTGAGCGCCGAATGGCACCCGGCGATTTCCGCCAATCCGTACCAGGCCTTCTCTGTTCGCGCGACGGAGACGGGCGTCTTCGTCTTCAGCTGGTTCGATGACGACGGCTCCGTCTATCGGTCCGAGCATACCGTCACCGTGAGCTGAGACGGCGAGAGGTTCGACACACAGATGATTTCCCGCCGCGAATTTATGACGGCCGCCTCGGCAACCGCAGCCCTGCTGGCGGGATCGTCGATTCCGCTCAGCCGATTGGCGGCAGAAGGCCGCCTGACGCAGGAAGAGCTGCTGTCGTTCGAGCCCACGGGCAACGTCACGCTGCTGCACGTGACCGATCTCCACGCCCAGCTCGTTCCTCTTCACTTTCGCGAGCCCTCCGCCAATTTCGGCGTTGGAGCAGCCAAAGACCGCGTCCCGCACCTCACCGGCCAAGCATTCCGTCAGGCGTTCCGGCTGACCGACGGCTCGCCAATGGCGTACGCGCTGACATTCGACGATTTCACCAACCTTGCGCGTGTCTACGGCGCCATGGGAGGTCTCGATCGCATCGCGACGGTGATCAAGGCAATACGCGCCGAACGGGGCGACCGGGTTCTGTTGCTGGATGGTGGTGATACCTGGACGAACAGCTGGACCTCCTACAAGACCGCAGGCCAGGACGTCGTCGATGCGATGGCGCTGCTCAAGCCCGATGCGATGACGGCCCATTGGGAGTTCACGCTCGGTGAGAAACGTGTGCGTGAGATCGTCGATCAGCTCGGATTCCCGCTGCTCGCGCAGAACATCCGCGAAGCCGAGTTCGAAGAAAAGGTCTTCCAGTCCTCGAAAATATTTGAGCGTGGTGGCGTCAGAGTTGGCGTCATCGGCCAGGCGTTCCCCTACACGCCAATCTCCAATCCGCGCTGGATGTTCCCCGACTGGACATTTGGCCTGCGCGAGAAAGAGCTCGCGGAAGAGATAGACGCCCTGCGCGGACAGGGCGCCGATCTCATCGTTCTGCTCTCCCACAATGGCTTCGACGTCGACCGCAAGATGGCCGAGCGCGTTCGAGGTATCGACGTCATCTTGACGGCACACACCCACGATGCCGTGCCGGAGGTGACCGTAATTGGCAACACGCTCCTGGTTGCGACCGGATCGAACGGAAAATTCGTCTCGCGCTTGGATCTCGATGTCCAATCGAAGCGCATATCTGCCTTCCGGTATCGGCTCATTCCCATCTTCGCGGACGCCATCGCACCCGATGCAGAGATGAAGGCACACATTGCCTCCGTGCGCGCTCCTTACGAAACCGAGCTCGCCCGCGTGCTCGGCCATACGGAAGGACTGCTCTATCGCCGCGGGAACTTCGCCGGAACGCTCGATACACTCATCTGCGACGCAATTATCGAGCAGCGCGACGTCGAAATTTCCCTTTCCCCCGGCGTGCGTTGGGGCCCCAGCCTGCTGCCCGGCACACCGATCACTTTCGAAGACATCACCAATGCGACAGCGATGAGCTACCCCGCTTGCTATCGCACGAGCATGACCGGCGCGCGGCTCAAGGAAGTGCTGGAGGATGTGGCCGACAACATCTTCAACCCCGACCCGTATCTCCAGCAAGGCGGCGACATGGTTCGCTGCGGCGGACTGAGCTTCACGATCGATATCGGCCAGCCCATGGGTCAGCGCATTTCGGACCTGACGCTGATCCGCAAAGGCGAGGCGATCGATCCATCGAAAACCTACGCCGTTGGTGGGTGGGCGAGTGTCAACCGGGACACCGAAGGGCCGCCCATTTGGGACGTCGTCTCCGAATATGTCGCGAACAAGAAACTCATAACGGTGCGATCCGATACCGCCGTTCAGGTCAAAGGCGCGTGATGGGAAAGCCATGAGCGAAGAGCAAGATTTCCATACGCGCAAAACCTCCCGGCGCCGCTTCTTGCAAGCGGCTGGCGCCGGCGGCATCGTTGCGGCTTCCGGCTCGGTCTTGGCCGAGACGGGCACAGGCACGCCGAATGCGCAGAACTTGCCTCCGCACGTGGCGGATTGGTCGAAGTATCCCGGCGACGGCGTCGCGGATCGCCCCTACGGCAAACCGTCGAAGTTCGAAGCGCACGTGGTGCGGCGCGACGTCGAATGGCTCACCGCAACCCGGCAGAGCTCGGTCAACTTCACCCCCTGGCACGAGCTGGACGGCATCATCACGCCGAACGGGCTCTGCTTCGAGCGCCATCACGGCGGCGTCGCGGAAGTAAATCCATCCGATCATCGGCTGCTGGTGCACGGGCTCGTCGACAAGCCACTCGTTTTCTCGATCGCCGACATCATGCGCATGCCGCGCGTCAACCGTGTCTATTTCCTCGAATGCGCAGCCAACAGCGGCATGGAGTGGCGCGGTCCGCAGCTCAACGGATGCCAATTCACGCACGGCATGATCCATAACGTGATGTACACCGGCGTGCCGCTGAGGACGGTGCTGAACGAGGTCGGCCTTAAGCCGAACGCGAAATGGCTTTTAATGGAAGGCGGTGACGCGGCGGGAATGAACCGTTCGTTGCCGCTCGAAAAGGCCCTCGACGATTGCCTCCTCGCATTCAAGATGAACGGCGAAGCGCTGCGTCCGGAGCAGGGCTACCCGCTTCGTCTCGTCGTGCCTGGCTGGGAGGGCAACATCTGGATCAAGTGGCTGCGCCGTATCGAGATCGGCGACAAGCCATGGCTCACGCGCGAAGAAACATCGAAGTATACCGATCTCATGGCCGACGGGCGCGCGCGGCGCTTCACGTTCGTCATGGACGCTAAATCCGTCATTACGAATCCCTCGCCGCAAGCGCCGCTCGGGGCGCGCGGGCGCAACGTACTCACCGGCATTGCCTGGTCCGGCCGTGGCGCCATAACCCGCGTCGATGTCACGCTCGACGGTGGCCGCAACTGGCGCGAAGCGCGCATTGACGGTCCGGTCTTCGAACGCTCCGTTACGCGGTTCTACGTCGACTTCGACTGGCAGGGCGAAGAGCTGCTGATCCAGTCGAGGTGTCGGGATTCGACGGGCTACCTGCAGCCGACGAAGAGCGAGCTGCGAGCCATCCGCGGCGTCAACTCGATCTATCACAACAACGGCATCCAGACCTGGCTGGTTCGATCCAGCGGCGAGACCGAAAACGTGGAGATCACGTGACGTGCGGATCCTCTCGACATCTATTGCCGCCGCTCTGCTGATCGCCGCGGTGATCGCATCCCCCGCCTATGCGGAAGACGCCAAGCTTGGCCTCGGCGCCCCCGCCACGGCAGAGGAAATTGCCGGCTGGGACATCGATGTGCAGCCGGATGGCCGAGGTCTGCCCGACGGACACGGCACCGCGTCGCAGGGCGAAGCGATTTTCCTCGAGCAATGCGCCGCGTGCCACGGCGATTTCGGCGAGGGCCGTGACCGGTGGCCGGTCCTTGCCGGCGGCCGCGGCTCCCTTCAAGCGGACCGCCCCGAGAAGACCATCGGCTCCTATTGGGAATCCGCATCGACAGTTTTCGATTATGTCCGCCGCGCCATGCCCTTCGGCAACGCGCAGTCGCTCGACAGCGACCAGCTCTACGCCCTCACCGCATTCCTTCTCAACATGAACGATGTGATCGACGACCCGGAGTTTGAGCTCAACCGGGACAACTTCACCGCGATCGAGATGCCGAACGCGAATGGCTTCTACGACGATGATCGCGAGACGGCGGAGCAAGCATTCTGGCACGCGGATGCTTGCATGAAGGACTGCAAGACGGCGGTCACGATCACGGCGAGAGCGGTCGCGCTCGACGTCACACCGGATTCAAAATCCGCGCCCGGCGTGGATTGAGGGACACCATGACCCGCAGGAGTTTCTCCACCATCGCTGTCGGTGTCGGGACCTTCGCCAGCAAAGGCGGGCACTGATATGGCGCGCTCGAGCCTGCGCAAGACTTTCACGCGCCGCGAAGTCAATACGAGTCTCGGCACCGCTACGGTTGCAGCCGTACTCGGCACACCCGTACTTGCGAACGCGAAAGCGAAGGTGGTCGTCATCGGTGGCGGCGCAGGCGGAGCCACCGCAGCCAAATACATAGCCCGTGGCATGGCCGACAAGATCGAGGTCACGCTTGTCGAACCCGTTTCGACCTACATTACCTGCTTCCACTCCAATCTGGTTCTCGGCGGATTCAAATCGCTCGGCGATATCTCGTACACCTACGACAAGCTCGTCGCGAATTACGGCCTCACCCTGATCTCCCAGCGGGCTGCACGGATCGACCGCGGCGCCCGGCGCGTCTTCCTCGCCGATGGAGGGGCACTCGACTACGACGCGCTCGTGCTCTCGCCCGGTATAGATCTCAAGTACGACAGCGTTCCTGGCTGGGGTAAAGAGCACGAAGCGGCGATGCCCCATGGCTGGAAGGCGGGCCCACAAACGCTGCTCCTCAAGGACAAGCTCGATCGCGTGCCGGACGGCGGCATGATCGTGATGTTGGCGCCGCCCAATCCTTACCGCTGCCCTCCTGCACCTTACGAGCGCGTGTCGATGATGGCACACACGTTACAGCGCGCGGGGAAGCCAAACTGCAAGATCATCATCCTCGACCCCAAGGAGAAGTTCTCCAAACAGGCGCTGTTTCAGGAGGGCTGGGAAAAGCACTATCCGGGCATGATCGAGTGGCTCAGCAGGGATGTCTACGAAGACATCCTCTCAGTCGATCCCGCAACGAACACCGTCGTCACCGGGTTTGAAACCTATCGGAACGCGGCGCTCGTCAATGTGATCCCGGCGCAGATGGCAGGCGCCATCGCACGCGACGCTGGCTTGCACAACGAGAGCGGGTTCTGTCCCGTTGATGCTTCCACCATGCTGTCGGCGGCGGATCCGGACATCTTCATCATCGGTGACGCGTGCATTTCCGGTGACATGCCGAAGTCGGCATTCGCGGCAAACAGCCAGGCGAAGGTCGCCGCCGCGGCCATACGCGCGCGTATCAGCGGCACGAGGATGGCCCCGCCACGCCTGCAGAACATCTGCTGGAGCATGATTGCCGCCGATGACGCCGTCAAAGTCGGCGCTCGCTACGAAGCCAAGAGCGGCAGGATCTCTTCCGTTGAAAATTTCATCTCACAGCCGGGAGAGGAAGTGGCGGTGCGCCGGAAGACGCAGTTCGAGAACTTGGGTTGGTACGAGGGCATGACCGCCGACATCTTTCTCTAGGCACCCGCAGAGCGAGAAATCAGCAGGCAAAAGGATAACCGCACCATGACATCGAACATCGGCATCATAGATCGAAACCTGCGCTTGCTTCTGGGCATCGCGCTTCTGAGCCTGTTCTTCGTCGGCCCAAAAACCCCGTGGGGCCTCGTTGGCTTGATCCCGCTCATCACCGGCCTCGCACGCTTTTGCCCGGTTTATCGGATCGCGGGCATTTCGAGCTGCGCCAACCCGGAATCCTGACAGCCAGGAACCTCATGGATGGTCCGGCTGCCTAGACCGCAGCGCTCGGCCGATCACGTGCCCAGCGCACCTCCCCACGTTCTCACTCCGGAGACACTTTAATGATCCCGCACCCTGTCGACCTGACGACGAAACCTGAAGTCACACCATTCTTCGATGAGCAGACCAACACGGTAAGCTATGTGGTCAAGGATCCGGCGTCGAACGCCTGCGCGATTTTCGACAGCGTCATGGACATCGACTATCCCGCCGGCCGGATCGCCTACGCCTCCGCCGACAGGATTATCCAGCACGTGATCGATGCGGGCCTCCGCGTCGAGTGGCTGATCGAGACTCACGCCCACGCCGATCACCTGTCCGCGGCGCCGTATATCCAAGGGAAGCTCGGCGGCAAGCTCGGCATCGGCGAAAACATCAAAGTAGTCCAGGAAGTCTTCGGCAAGGTCTTCAACGAAGGCACGGAATTTCAGCGCGACGGCAGCCAGTTCGATCGCCTGTTCCAGGACGGCGACCGCTACAGCATAGGCGGCATGGCCGTATTTGCGATGCTGACACCGGGGCACACACCCGCCTGCATGACTCACGTCGTCGGCGATGCGGCCTTCGTCGGCGATACCCTCTTCATGCCAGATGGCGGCACTGCGCGGGCGGACTTCCCCGGCGGGGACGCTCGCGTTCTCTACCGGTCGATCAAGCGCGTGCTGGAGCTTCCGCCGGAAACCCGCCTTTTCATGTGTCACGACTATGGCCCCGGCGGCCGTCAGATCACCTGGGAAACCACCGTCGCCGAAGAGCGCGCCCACAACATCCATGTGCGGGACGGCGTGACGGAAGACGAGTTCGTCAAGATGCGGGAGGAGCGCGATCGCACCCTGGCGCTCCCGAAGCTCATCATCCCGTCCATTCAGGTCAACATCCGCGGCGGAAAACTGCCGGAGCCGGACGAGAGCGGAAAGCAGCACCTCAAAGTGCCGATCAACGTCCTCTGAGCCCAGCACGCCGACGGAAAACCGAGAGTTTAAACCATGACACCCAAGAAATTGACCGACGCGGTATCGATTGCGCCGCAGATCACAGCGTCCGACGTGGCAACGCTCGCCGCTGAAGGATACAAAGCCATCATCTGCAACCGGCCCGACGGCGAGGGAAATGATCAGCCCTCCTTCGCAGAGATCGAAATGGCTGCGCGCAATGCCGGAATTGCGACACGCTTTATTCCAGTCGCAACCGGAAAAGTAACCGACGAAGACGCGAGCTCATTCGCAGCCGCATTGGCGGATCTGCCAAAGCCGGCTCTCGCCTACTGCCGCACAGGAACGCGGTCGGCCACGCTCTGGGCATTGAGCGAGACCGGCAAGCGTCCGGTGACACAGATCCTCGAACTGGCCGCGAAGGCCGGCTTTGACGTATCTGGCGTCATCGCCCGCGTCTCGCATAACGGCATCATCGATACCGATCACCCTGTCGCCACCCATGACATCGTCATCGTGGGCGGCGGCGCAGCCGGCCTTGCGGTCGCGGCGAGCCTTCTCAGGCGCAAGAGAGGGCTCGATATCGCCGTTATCGACCCCGCCGAAACGCATTACTACCAGCCCGGATTCACGATGGTCGGCGCAGGTGTGTTCAAAAAGGAAGCAACGGCGAAATCGATGGCGGCGGTGCTGCCACGCCGCGTCACGTGGATCAAAGCCGCTGTCGCCGGTTTCGAGCCCGACGCAAACGCCGTCGTGATCGAAGGCTGCCGCACCATCCGCTACACGCACCTCGTGGTTTGCCCCGGCATCAAGCTCAACTGGAACGGCGTCGAGGGCCTCACCGAAACGCTTGGCAAGAACGGTGTGACTTCGAACTACCGTTACGACCTCGCGCCCTACACCTGGGAGCTGGTGCGCAACATGCGTTCGGGTCGCGCCCTGTTCACGCAGCCACCGATGCCGATCAAGTGCGCCGGCGCACCTCAGAAGGCGATGTATCTTTCCGCCGACCATTGGCTGCGGTCCGGGCGCCTCAAAGGGATCGACGTCGAGTTCTATAACGCTGGCGGCGTTCTTTTCGGCGTTGCCGATTACGTGCCCGCGCTGATGGAATACGTCCAGCGCTATGACGCCGAGTTACGCTTCAACCACAACTTGACGGCGATCGATGGCCCGCGCGGCAAGGCGTGGTTCAAGAAGACGACAGCGGATGGAACAACAGAAACGATCGAGAAGACCTTCGACATGATCCATGTCTGCCCGCCGCAGACGGCGCCAGACTTCATCCGTCACAGTCCGCTTGCCGATGCCGCCGGCTGGATCGATGTCGATCCCGCAACGCTCCGCCACAAGCGCTACCCGAACATCTTCGGCCTCGGCGACGCGGCCAGCACGCCCAATGCCAAGACCGCCGCCGCCGCGCGTAAGCAAGCGCCGGTCGTCGCCGAGAACATCCTCTTCGACAAGAAATTCCGGCCCGTCCAGTGCGCTTACGACGGCTATGGCTCCTGCCCGTTGACCGTCGAACGCGGCAAGATCGTACTCGCGGAATTCCTTTACGGCGGCAAGGTAGCGCCGAGCTTCCCGAACTACATCATCGACGGCATGAAACCATCGCGAAACGCGTGGATGCTCAAGAAGCGCATACTGCCGCCGATCTACTGGAAGGCAATGCTGAAGGGCCGCGAGTGGATGGCCAAGCCGAAGGTTATGGCGTGATCCCCTTGCAGGACTTGCTTGCGACGGGTTCGGGAGCGCTCGTTGGTTTTGTTCTCGGGCTCATCGGGGGAGGCGGCTCCATCCTGGCCGTTCCCCTGCTCGTCTACGTGGTTGGCGTCACCTCGCCCCACGTCGCGATCGGGACCAGCGCCGTCGCCGTTGCCGTCAGTGCCCTGGCAAATCTCGCCGGTCACGCGCGGCTCGGCAACGTGAAGTGGCGATGCGCCATCGTGTTCGCCATGGCCGGAACGATCGGGGCTGCCCTGGGATCGACATACGGCAAGCAGTTCGACGGCGAACGCCTCCTTATTCTGTTCGGCATCGTAATGATCGTCATTGCGATGCTGATGCTTCGCGGCGGGGGACACTCGGGCGATGTCGAGGTCCGGCTGACGCGCACGACCGCGCCCAAGCTCATGCCGTTGCTCATGGCCTACGGAGTAAGCGTGGGCGCCCTGGCCGGCTTTTTCGGTATCGGCGGCGGATTCCTTGTCGTACCCGGGATCGTGGCCGCTACCGGCATGCCGCTGATATTTGCGATAGGCTCGTCGCTGGTGTCTGTGTTTGCCTTCGGCCTGACGACGGCAACGAACTATGCGATATCCGACCTGATAGACTGGGTTCTCGTTGCATTCTTTATCGGCGGCGGAATTATCGGAGGTTTTGGCGGGCAACGTCTCGCGGTAACCCTAGCCGGCAAGAAGCGAGCCCTGTCGCTGGTATTCGCCGCCGTTGTCGCCCTCGTAGGCGCCTACGTAGTGTGGCGCGGCCTCACGGCATAGGAGGTGTACATGTTTTCTACCATCCGAGTAGCGATCGTCATCGCGGCTGTCCTTTCATGCGGCGCAGCGTGGGCGCAGGACATGCCGAGTGTCAAACGCACGGTCCTCGGCAAGTATCTCAGCGCCAAGGATGCATACGACCGCGTCACGGCCGCCCGCGATGGGGTGCTCTTCCTCGACGTGCGCGCACCCAGCGAGATCATGTTTGTCGGCATGGCAGAGGGGGTCGACGCCGTCGTTCCCTTTACCGACCTGAAACATCCGCTCACCTGGGACGCCAAGGCCGGACGTTTTCAACTCGAGCCCAATGCAGACTTCATCGCTGCGGTCGAAGCTGTGCTGAAGCGCAAAGGCCTCGGCAAATCGGACACCATCATCGTCATGTGCCGATCCGGCGAACGCAGCGCCAAAGCCGTCGATGCGCTCGCCCGGAATGGGTACGCGGAGGTGTGGAGCGTCCACGATGGCTTCGAGGGCGACCTATCCAAGGACGGGCGGCGTTCCGTCAACGGCTGGAAGAACGCTGCGCTGCCCTGGTCCTACAAGCTCGATAAATCCAAGCTCGTGCATCTACTGGGCGATGCCAAGTAGATTCCGATCGAATCGGACTGAGAGCGATGTTCGCGAAAGGTCATGCCCGGAACCGACCGACCAGGCCTGCGCAATCCAAACGCAACGACCCGGTCGATCCGCTAGATCACGCGCCGACGAGGGCCCGGTAGTCGCCGGCGGTCAACAGCGACGCAAGCTGGCCTGCGTCGTGCACCTTGATCTTCACCAGCCAGCCCGCGCCATAGCAATCGGCGTTGAGAGTGCCCGCAGCGTCCTTCAGCACCCCGTTGCATTCGAGCACCTCGCCGGAGAGAGGCGCGATGAGGTCGGAAACGACCTTGTAGGATTCGACCGTACCGAATGCGTTGTCTGCCTCGATCGTTTGCCCGACGCGCGGCAGCTCGACGAAGACAATGCTCCCGAGCTGCTTCTGCGCGAAGTCCGACACGCCGATGTAGGCTTCTCCCAGCATCTCGTCACACTTCACCCACAGATGAGCGGCGTGAAAACTCAGCCCCTCAGGAATGCTGCAGGACATGCTGCGGCTCCTTTATCGCGACCCTGAGCGGCTTATGCGTCGCCTGCCCGAGAGCATCTTCGATGGCTTCGAGGATGCCCTCTGAAACCGTTGGATGGGCGTGCACAGTATGGAACAGCTCTGCCGCCTTGCCTTTACGCTGCACCACCAGCGCCCCTTCGTGGATCATCTCCGAGGCATGGGGCCCGATGATGTGCATACCTACGAGCTCGCCCGTCCTCCGGTCGACGACCACCTTTGCAAATCCCGAGATCTCGCCGATTGCGTGTGCGCGGCCGAGCCCTCGCAAGTCGAACTTGCCACACGCGACGCTAATGCCGTCCGCAAGCGCCTCCTCCTCGGTACGCCCGACCCAGGCAATTTCGGGACTCGTGAATACAGCCACGGGAATTGCCCTGTCGCTTATGAGCGCATAGTCGAGCCCCATCATGTGGTCGATAGCGAGCTTGGCCTGCGCCGATGCCGCGTGAGCGAGACCCGAGCGCCCGTTGACATCCCCCGCCGCATAGATGCGCGGGACATTCGTACGCAGCACGTCGTCGACGACGATCTCGCCCAAGCCGTTCGTCAGCACGCCGGCATTCGCGAGCCCGAGGCTATCCGTATTCGGCCTGCGCCCCACGGCAACGAGCGCGCGTTCGGCGGAGCAGACGATCTTTCCGCCTGCCAGGGCATTCACCCCCGCGCAGGTATGGGTCAACGACTGGATGCGGCAGCTCAACTCGATGCGAATGTTCCGCTTGCGCATCTCACGCTGCATCACCGCGGAGACTTCCTTGTCCCCCCACGACATCAGACGCGGGCCGCTGGCGAGGATTGTCACATCCACGCCGAGGCTGTCGAGAATGAACGCAAACTCGCACGCGATGATGCCCGAGCCGACGATCATCATCGATTTCGGCAACGTTTCCCAGGCGAGGAGATCATCCGATGTGCCGATCACCTCGTGGTCGATGTTGAACTGGCGATCTTCACACGGCACCGAACCCGTGCAGACCAGGACCCCGTCCGGGCGCAGAATCTCGTCGCCGACGCGCACCGTGTGCGCATCGACGAACGACCCATAGCCACGGATGCAGGTGACCCGGCGGTCTTGCATCAAGCGCTCGATGCCCTGTCTGAGCATTTCGATGATCGTGGCGGATCGCCGGTTGATGGCGGACCAGTCCGCAGAGATGGCGCCGTCGACTTGCAGGCCAAACGCTTCGGCGCGTTTGACCTTCTCGAACAGGCCGCAGCTCTCGACGAGAACCTTCGTCGGGATGCAGCCCTGATTGAGGCACGTTCCCCCCAGCGGTTTGGGATCGACGAGGGTCACGTGTGCGCCGTGTGCCGCGGCATGGGAGGCGGCGACGTAACCCGCAGGTCCGCCGCCGAGGATGACGATTTCTTTCATGCTCAGGCGCTGGCCTCGAGAACCATCGGCTGGCCATTGAGCGTAACGCTGCCCGTAACTTCGACCGGTTCCTGCAGGGTGTTCAGAACAGGGCAGTTCTTCTCTACGATCTGTGCGAGCTTGGCTAGCTCCACGCGGCTTGCCGAGCTGACCACATCGGTTTCGAAGACGATCTTGCTATAGCCGGCGCGAATACCTTCCTGCATGCCGAACAGGCCGCGCAGATCGAGGTAGCCGCGGACATTGCACTTGACGCTTTCGAGCGCGATGCCCATCACGGATGCATAGGCCCGGTAGACGATCTCCTGACACGTGCCCAGCGCAACGAGGACGATCTCGACCGGGTTCGGTCCGCGGTTCGTGCCACCGAGATCTTCCGGCTCGTCGATACTCATCGCCGGGAACTCACGCACACTACCGACGCAGTGCATGCCCTCGTCGAGACGCGTGGAAGCCCGGAACACCACCTTCGCGCCTGCCGGATTCTTTTCGATGTTGGCAATCGCCGCGAGAAGCGTGTTCTTGATGTGCTCTTGTGACATTTCATTCCCTCCACATTGTCATAGTTGTTATGGAAAGAACGCTACACGCCCACCGGAGCTGTCTTCAATTCGGAGCATTGCCCCCTCGGCTAGGGTCTTTCCCTAACGCCGCGCTGCGCAGAAAAGCCGCCGAACCCCTACGCCACGCCTAGCTGGGCTTGGGGACCACGAGGACGCTGAGCTTCTGCACGAGATCGACAACCGAGCGCGCGCCCATCTTCGCCATGATGCTCGCGCGATGTGCCTCAACCGTCTTGCAACTCAGCGAGAGCTCACTGGCGACCAGTTTGTTCGACATGCCAGCGTATATCAGCCAGGCAACCTCCCGTTCGCGACACGTGAGTTTGTTGAAGTTCGTGTCCACTTCCGAGCGCGCAACCTCGACCTTGTAGAGACGCCGAGCGCGGGAAAGGGCTTCCTCGGTCCTTTCGAGCAGCACCTGATCGTTGTACGGCTTCTGCAGAAAGTCGACCGCGCCGAGCCGCATCGCTGCAACGGCCATCGGGATATCGCCGTGGCCGGTGACGAGAATGCTGGCCAATGGCGGGCGACGCTTCTGCAGCTCCTGCTGGAGCTGCATACCGCTCATGCCCGGCATTCGCACATCGAGGATGATGCAGCCGAGACGGTCGTCATACTCCTCGAGGAACTCGTTCGCCGATGAAAAGCTGCTGACGCGATAGCCGACGGACGTGAGGAGATACTGCAGCGACTCCCGCGCGGCCTGATCGTCGTCGACGACGAAGACCCATTCTCTAGTGGACATCACGCCGCTCCGTTTCCACCGGCAGCTCGATGACGAACGTATGCCCCGGCTCCGGCGCATTCGTCTTGGCCAGCAGCCGGCCGCCGTGCGCATCGACGATCGATTTCGATATCGGCAACCCCATTCCCATGCCCGCAGGTTTGGTCGTGAAGAAAGCCTCGAACATTTTGTCGGCATCGATCGACGACGCGACCGGACCGTGATCCTTGACCAGAAGCCGTATGGCCCCGGGCGCCGGATGCTCGGAGCTGATCGTCACGCTTCGCTCTCCCTCTCCGTGCGCTTCGTCCATAGCTTCGATCGCGTTCCGCACGATATTCAGGATGACCTGCTCGATCTGTATGGCCTCTCCCTTGACCTGCGGAACCGGCATCAATTCACGCGTACAGATCTTGACCTTTCGCGCCTGCGCTTCCGGCCCGATGATCCGCAGCGCGTCCAGCACCAGCGCACGGAAATCGATGGGTTGAAGAATGGGATCGTCCTTCGCCAGGAAGCGCCGGATGCTGGAGATGATCTCCCCCGCGCGCTTGGCCTGCTCGGACACGCGCTCCATCGCAACCTTCAGCTCGGACGCGGGCGCCCCCGCTTCGAGACGAAAGAGGGAGCCGCGCGCATAGTTCGCGATGGCGGCCAGCGGCTGATTGAGCTGATGGGCAAGCGCAGTCGCCATCTGTCCCATGGAGTTCAGGCGCGAAGCGATGGAGAGCTCATGATAATGCAGCCGCATCTCGCTTTCGTAGCGCTTGAGATCGCTGATGTCCCTCGTGATCCCCAGCAGCTCGGTGACGATGCCGTCCTGATTCCTCAAGGGGGCCGCGTGCGTTTCGAGGCACCGTTCACGCCCTTTGAGAGATATGATCTTGAATTCGAGCTTCACGCGCTCGCCCTGGAACACGCGCCGCGTCATGTCTTCGTAAGCGTCGCGAAACTCGGGGCATATCACCCGGTAAACCGACGTGCCCACCATGTCCTCCGGACGGTCTGCATCCACGAGATGCAGGCCCGCAGGATTCATGTCGAGAATGATGCCATCGGCTGATTGGAGCTTCACACACTCGGGCTCCGTGGCACTGATCTGCCGCAACCGTTGCTCGCTCTCGGCAAGACGCGCCTCGACCTGAAACCGGTTGGCGGTCTCTCTTCTCAACGCAGCCTTGAGTTTCCGCAACGTCGCGCAGGTGTTGACGCACCACGCGAGCGCCACCGCAAGCGCTGCGATCAGGAAAAGCAGGAGCTGACCTTCACCAGGATTTGCCATCCCCGTTGTTTATCCACGAATGGGCGGTCTTGTCAGAGCGCGATGGCAGCATCCTAAACCAAGATCGCGGGTGGACTATTTGAAATCCGCTATCGCCACCTATTCAGCATATCTATTGCTGGCGGATTATCGCGCTCTGCGTGCGCGTCGATGCGCCGTCCACTATCGATGGAAGGAAGCGGCCCGGGCGAGGTGCAATGGCTCCCGCACCCGTTGCCCGAAAATGTGGTGACCAAACGAGCAACCGCGAGAGAACGGAGATCTTCCGTCCTCCCGCGTGAGCGTCAGAAGCCGATCAAGGCACCGGCTGTAAAGATCTTCAGGTCGTCGAGATTGTCGAAGCCCGCGGCGACGACACCGGGTCCGCTGAAGCTCGGGTCGTAGTTCTTGTAGTTGACCCAGAGGGACATCGCCGCAGCGTCAATTTCCTGGACGACGCCAAGACCCCACTGCGTCAGCTCGCTGCCGGTGAAATTGAAGTCGACGAGCTGCGGGTGGAACATGTCGTTGCGCTTGCCGTACTCGCCGTAGAGCACCGTGTGACCGAGCGGCGTCCACTTCTCGCGCAGACCGGCTTTCAGATACCAGTTGTCGCCGCTCGGCTGATTGGCTGTCTGATTCGCGGTGATGTAGACGTTGTCGTTGTACTCCTTGCCGTACGCACCATAGAGGAACAGGCCCGTTGCGACGTGCTCGATGTATGCGCCCAGCTGGAGGTAACCGGCGTCGACCTTAACGGTGACCGGGAGCCCGGTGACGATATTGAAGCCCTGGAACATCTGCTCATCGGTATTGCGCGAATAAGCAATTGCCGTCGAGAGCTTGAAGCCGTGGCCTTCCGTGGCATAGCGAGCCGCGACATCCCAGAAGTCGTCACCGCCCCACGACGCGGACACCGAGAAGCCTCCGAAGGTGGGGCTGTCGTAGCGAACGCCATCGATCGGAATGCCGTCGCAGTCGCCTGCCACTGGAAGTGCCGTCGAGCTGCACCACATGGCCGCGCCGATCGGGAAACCTGTGCCGTTCGGCAAATAGAGCTGATTGCCGTTACGCGAAAGGTTTATCGCGAGGCCGTCCAGCGGCACCCAGTTTGCCGGAACGAGCGAGCCCGATCCGTCGACGAGCACCGCCGCGTGCTGCGATGCCTGCGGGATGAGACCTACGCTCACCTGCCCGAGGCGGCTGCTCTTCATGAACCAGTAGGAGTAGAGCAGCTGCGGCTGGTTATACAGCAGCGAGCCGTCCGGAACGATACCGAGCGCGGAAGGACCCTGCGCACCAAAGCGCGAGTTTCCAGCCGTGATCGGATCCGACGTCGCCATCTCGACCTGCAGCACGTAGCCGGCCGAGACGTCATTGGTGACCTGCGCCGAGCCCGTGAACTTGACGTGCGTGCCGAGCGTCGATCCGATGCCGGTGACATAGACGTTGCTCGCGGTACCGTTGTCGTAGCTCATGATCTGATTGGCGACCCAGCCGCTGATCGTCAGCGAGACCTTGCGGTTTCCCTTCCGCGCCGTGGTCGCTTCCAGCTCTGCGATCCTCTCCTCCAGATCGGCGCAGCAATCGCCGCCAAGGTCGGCAGCACTGGCGTACCCACCGAACACCCCGCTTGCTATGCCCCCCAAAACTAAAGCCGAAAAATGGCACAACCTCATTTTTTCTTTTCTCCATATTTTTGACGCTCGGCCGGCTCAGACGTAATCCCCGAGCGGATTTCTGCACGCATCGCGAACAGCTTTCTTTCACGCCTTACGATCTAGCCGGATTGCACCCATCAGGACCGCAATAGCAACGAGCGTTGCGGCTGAGCGGATATTGGCGCACCGGACTTTTCAGCAGCAATCGAATAGTTGTACGCAAATACAAGAAACGCCTGCTATCGTGATGTAATCGCTACATAAATAGACACGGTCTATTTCATATATTCAGCTTGTGAATGGTGAAATACGATCGCCAGCATTTTCGGCTTCCGGTGCCATCAGGCGCACTCATTGGATGCCACACGAACCGCGCGAACATCAAAGCCAAACGAGCGCTTATATTTTCGGGAGATTTATTGAACTAGAGGGCCGACGGAGTTGCCGCATTTAAACACAATACGGTTTCTACGACAAATGCTGGCAGATAAACGACGCGCCCTACAAAACAACACAAACGGGCGCAAATCGTTTTCCCATTTGCTGAAAAAGAAAACCGGCTGCTCCGTATGACAGAAGCGCGAGAGCTCAATAGTCGATAGGGAGCAGCCGGCGAGTTACGCGCAGCAAGACGCGCGACGGGATCTCTTCTTCAATAATGATCGGTCCCACTGGGTCCAGGCGTGCACCGGGCGGTCCCTCCTGACGGCGGCTGGTCAACTCTAGAGGCGACGCTAGTGGCGCCAGGCGGGGAACGGAAATTCTCTTTTCGAATACCGCTCATTTATCGATTCTATTAATCGCCAATCCGCTGGCATGGTAGCCTACAGTACGGCGCTACATTGGTATTTCTCACTACTGGCGCCACAAAAATCAGACGACAGGGGCGGCGAGGAGAATGAACCTTCAACAGTTGCGGTACGTGCGCGCTCTCAGCGAGGAAGGCTCCTTCGTCGCGGCCGCGGGACGGTGCGCCGTAACACAACCGACCCTTTCCAACGGCATCGCCCAACTCGAAGCCGAGATAGGACGCCGCATATTCCACCGGACGACGCGGAGCGTGTGCCTGACGCATTTCGGAATGCAGTTGCTCCCAGGAATCGTCGAAACGCTCGACGCCTTCGACCGACTCAAGAGCACCGCACGCAGGCTCGATTTATCGAGCTTGAGCATCCACGCTGGCCTGTCACCGCTCGTCGGCATCAAGCTTGCCGAGATCCTGCTCGAGGCCTTTCGCTCAACCCACAAGGACGTCGACGTCATTTATCGCGAAGGCAACCTGGAGACCCTCTGCGATGATCTCAAACGCGAGCAGCTGGACCTCGTGATCGCACCGTTCGACGGGCGCTCGATCCCGCCCGGTGACCACATGCTGCAATCGGTCTGCAGGGAGCCGCTGCTGTTCCTGCCGCGCGGAGACGACACGATGTCCTGGACGAGCGTCACGCAGGTCGAGTTGAAAGAAATCGCCGAGGAGCACTTCGTCCTCGTCCCGAACGCCTGCGGACTGGCGCAGGTGACGAAGGCTCTGTTCGATGAGCAGGACCTGCATCTGCAGCGCTATGCCGGTGAAGCCAGCAGCTATGCCGCCATTCAGGAATGGACCCAACTCGGCTTGGGCGCAGGAATTCTGCCCTCCTCCAAGCTGAGTGCCGAATCGCGCAAGCGAGCGATTGCGATCACGAAGGATGGCGCCCCTCTCACCATCACCTACTTCGCGTTGGGCAAGCCAAACACCGTCCCGCCTGCGTTGCTCAATGATCTGTGGGCGATCTTCGCTGCCATGGAGAACGAACGCCCCTGCCTGCACCTTGCCGAGCTGCCGGCCTGATTCCGGCGCGAAACGTCGAAATTCCGCGTGACCACCCAGGCGGCAAATCGAAGCTCGAGCCGACCCACAAATAGCGCGATCAGCCGCGTGTCCACACCGGCGCGAGGATCACAACGGCAATCTGCCTCGGGGATCTAGAGGATTTCGGACGAAGCGCAGTTCGCGGCCGATAGGCACCAGCGACCATGACGCCTCGATCGATACGGACAGCTGTCGACGCGCTTTAGCCGAAAGGAGCGCCAAGAAAACAGCGCGTCCACAGCTCACACCGGCATCAATGGCAATGTTGATGCGCTTCGTGGCATCCATGCGCAGCGCAGGAGCAGAGGCGACTAGGCTAGCGGATAGCTGCACGTCGGCGGCGGATGCATTCCGTGGTGATAACGCAGCCTATATGGCATCCAATAGTCCCGCCTGTCATCTCGATTGTCTTCGCACCGGCTAGAGTTGTTGAGTAGATTTGCCAGCCGGTTAGAATGCAAAGATCAATAAAGGGACAGGTCATGCCGCGAAGCATTGTGAAGGCGCTCGTCAATCGAACACTTGACGCGGCAGGGTTTGAACTCGTGCGCACCAGAGCCGCCGAGCAGTCCTACAGGGGGGATGGGATAACCCTCTTCGGGCGCAATCTTTCATTCTTGCGCGACCCCAAGTTTATGGCGGCATACGCCCGCGGCGAGAACTCTGGACATATATACGATGTCGCACCTGGCAAGGGGTTAGGCGCCGAATTTCGTACGTACGTTGAATGTTGGGCCGCACGCGAGTGCCTACGCCTCGATGGAGATTTTGTATGCTGCGGCGTAAATACCGGCGTCATCCCTCTGGCGATTTGTGAGTATCTCGATTTCAACGAGTCTGAAAAGACCTTCTGGCTCTTCGATACATACAATGGTGTACCCGAGAGCCAGATGTCAGACATCGAGCGCGAAGGCGACCGACCTAGCATTGTCGCTAGACTCTACCAGGAGTGCTTCGCCACAGCGCAGAAGAATTTTGCTCCCTTCCATCGTGCAAGGCTCGTGCGTGGCACGGTACCTGATACGCTGAATAAGGTTGATATTCCGAAGGTCGCTTACCTCAGCATAGACATGAATATCGCCTATCCAGAGATCAAAGCTATCGAACATTTTTGGCCGAAGCTATCTGCAGGAGCGATCGTCATCCTAGACGACTACGCCTTCTCCCTTCATGAAGAGCAGCACGATGCTATGGATAGCTTCGCGCAGTCTGTCGGCGTCCGCATTCTCACGATGCCAACCGGACAGGGTTTGTTGATCAAACCTCAGAAGTAGGCCGAAAGCACGGCCTCCCATAGTCCCGCTGCGGTACGTAAGCCTGACGCGGCAGACTGGCGTCCGGACGAGCGCCCCAATGAAGGTGTGTATTCTACATGCCAAGACGGCGCTGAGCTATGGCAGCCACTGACGGCTGAGAATGACGAAGCGCTGTTCCCAGAGTTGACGGCGTATCTCGACGGCCTCGATCGCCTCGGCGTCCCCGTGGTGCTCATGCTGCCGAAGCGCAACCGGCGGGATGCAACAGGTCGGCTGGCGAAGCCGCCCGCCACGGTGTTCACCCTGCGCGAGGCCCGCTCTCGGGTGCACGATGCGGCAAGGCGGGCTGCCCGACTGGCTAACGCTCGCCGCCTACCGTCATGGCGGCATGACCGAGTTGGGCGATGCGGGGGACCAGGGAGGTAATGGCATCAAGCGTGCATCGCACGCCAGATGCAACGCCTTTACATCAAGCGCACCGACGCACAGCGCAGCGAAGAAACGCCGGAAATTAGGCCGCCAGCTAGATCGTTCCCCCAGCTGGCAAAGCCGAACAGGAGTGGGAATACAGGAGGAGAACCCGAGTCGGAATGACTCGGGTAGAAGATTGGTCGGAGCGGGGAGATTCGAACTCCCGACCCCTTGCTCCCGAAGCAAGTGCGCTACCAGGCTGCGCTACGCTCCGCCCGACCGATCTAGTCCTTTAATGGACGATCGCCGCGCTTCCAGCGGAAGCCGCGGCGAGGGCGGCTTTATAGCGACCATGGGCAGGGGCCGCAAGCGGCCGTTGCAATGACGTGGGCCGCGGCGCCGCCACGCTACTCACCGCTCCGGCGGGCGCAATCGCGACGGGATTGCCCGCTCTCGCGCCACCGACTATATGGGTGGCCCGCCACGGCGTGTGCTGCGTCGTTTGCATGGGATTTCGGCCATTGTGGCCGCCATGCGCGAGGGATGGGGCGTAGCCAAGTGGTAAGGCAGCGGATTTTGATTCCGCCATTCCCAGGTTCGAATCCTGGCGCCCCAGCCAACATTTTCAATGGGTTAGCTATATTCCCGAACGAAAGCCCAGGACCGTTCCCGCGCGCATTCCGGCTTCAGCACCGCGCCACCGCTGATCGATTCTTGCGGGCCGGTTGCCATTGCTACTCGGTACGGGCGGGATTTCCCGGCGCCGCCTGCTCTCTGGCAGCGCCAGTCACGCCCGCATGCTCCCCCTCCGGCACCAGCACGATGAGAAGAACGGCGGCGAGCATGCCAAGGCCCAGCATCGCGAGAACCCACTTCATTCCTGGAGGCAGGCCACGCTTGCGCGATGAGGAGAAATCCTGTCCACGTGCCACGGTACCACTCCGCCGGCGGAATGCTTCTCGGCAATCCCGAGCTAACTGACCAGACCTTCGAACGTTCCCTTCTCCGCGGGCGCGCCTGGAAGCGCCGGCCTCCAAACCTTAGGTTGGGCGCAGAACGGCGCGGATCCCTACAACACCGGCAAATATCGAGATGAGCTTGAAGTTCAAGACCGACATGCGCTTCGCCTATGGCGTACCCGCTCCGATGGCCGAGAGTGTCGTCCGCATCGTTGCGCCCAACAGCGGGCCTTTAACGTTCAAAGGAACGAACACTTATCTCATCGGTCAGCGCGAGCTGGCGGTGATCGATCCGGGACCCGCCGACGCCGGGCACCTTGCCGCGATCATGGCGGCGGCGAACGGCCGCCCCATCACGCATATCATCGTCACGCATGCCCACCGCGACCATGTCGACGGCATCCAAGCTCTTCTTGCGCAGACCGGCGCGCGCACCTACGCGCACCGGCGCGCACAACTTGCGCCCGATGCCGGCGGCGATCCCGATGCCGAATACGTCGGGCACTCTTTCGCCGCCGACGTGCACCTCGAGCACGGCGACACGGTATCCGGCGATGACTGGCGGCTCATGGCTCTGCACACGCCGGGGCATGCACCCGACCATCTGTGCTTCGCGCTCGAAGATAGCGGTGTCGTCTTTTCGGGCGATCACGTGATGGCGTGGAACACGTCCGTGATTGCGCCGCCGGAAGGGCGCATGTCGGACTATATGCGTTCACTCGAGTTGCTGCTCGACCGCAACGATGCGCTGTTCCTGCCGGGGCACGGCGGACGCATTGAGACACCCAAGCGCACAGTCAAGGCCTATCTTCTGCATCGCAAGTGGCGCGAGCAGGCGATCCTCGAAGCGGTGCGTAAGGGCACCAACACGCCGCGCATGCTGCTGCCGCTCATCTATCGCGACCTCGACCCTGCCGTCGCCGGTGCGGCGATGCTATCGCTGCGCGCCCACCTCGATCATCTCGCCGAGCGCGGACTTATTGCTTGCGACGATTCTTCGAACGCCGATTGTGTGGCCGTTCCTCTTTAGCGGCCTTGGCGTCCTCTGCATCCTCGCCCCGCGCCGCCGGCACCGTCGATTCCATCGATACGACGATCTCCTTGAGGAGCTGGCGCACGCGCTCAGCATTGCGGCCGAGATCGTGCGAGCCATAGCGCGAGGCTGACCGTACATCGACGCGTGCGTGCTGCTCGGTGCCGGAGACGCGGATAGCGATGTCCTCATAGAGGCCAAGGATCAGCGAGCGGTCGGCAATCTCGATAAGGCCGGGCCGCCCAACGGAATCATCCGGCGGCTGCTGATTGACGATCGGCATCTTCAGCCGCTTGATCGCGGCAACCGCGAGCTCGAACACTTCGTCCGCCGGGCGATTGATCTCGATGGGCCGGATATCGGGATAGGCGCTGCGCTGCTTGCGCGCAAAGGGCTCGCCCGCATAGACCACAGGATTGGCGCCGGGCGCCCGCTGTTCGGCAATCGCCACGAACGGCGGCGGATTGTCGGTATCGGTCGTCACGTCGTAGATGCTCGGCAGGCTGTTGTACTTCGGCAGGAAGATCAGCGGCCACAACATCAGCGCAAGGCTGACGAGAATGGCGAACACGATGCGCGGCGTACCCGGCCGCCCGGTGCGCCAGATGCCGATGATCGCCGCCATCGACATGAGGATGGAAAGCCCCGCGCCGATGAAAGCGACGCCTGCGAGATTGGCGGCAACGGGCGTCGGCAGCGAGAACAGGCGGTGCAGGAATGCGGCCGTCGCCAGGAGCGCCGCCGAGAACACGGCAATGCGGCTCGTCCAGCGAGCGAAGAACGACGGACCGAGCGGCGGCGGTGGCCTCATGCGCAGGCCCGATCAGCGGTGAGCGATAGCACGGCGGAAATCATGGGAAGGCCACCCCTTATGGCGACACGCGGGGCCGCCGGCCGGTCGATATCTGAGCGAGGGAAAAGAATAACGCAGAATCGGGCCGAAAAACATCCGATGCGCCAACAGAATATATCCTCGGCACCACCCCCTCAAACGTGCTGCCCGCCATTGATGTGCAGTTCCGCCCCGTGCACGTAGCTCGACTGCTCGCTGCAAAGAAAATAAATGGCGCGCGCAACCTCCTCCGGCTCGCCGAGCCGGTGCATGGGAATCTGCTCCTCGATGATCTTACCGGTGCCGGGCGAAAGGATCGCCGTGTCGATCTCGCCAGGTGAGATCGAATTGACGCGAACGCCGCGCGGGCCGAAGTCCGCCGCCATCTCACGCGTCAGCGCAGCGAGAGCCGCCTTCGAAGTGGCATAGGCCGTGCCGGCGAACGGATGCACGCGGCTGCCCGCGATGGACGTGACGTTGACAACCGCGCCGCGCGCACGCGCCAGCTCGTCGAACAGTCCGCGCGCCAGCATGATCGGCGCAAAGAAATTGACCTGGAACACCTCGCGCCAAGTGCGCATATCGGTGTCGATCGCGTTGAGGCGACCGCCGCTCTCCGCCTTGGGGCTGATGCCCGCATTGTTGACGAGCGCATCGAGCATCGCGCCTTCCTCGGCGAGCCGCGAGCGCAAGTCTGCAATCGCACGCTCGGTGTCCGCAGCATCGGCAAGGTCGACCTGGAGATGATCCTCCCGCCCCATCTCCCACGGACATTGCTCTGGAAATGGATGGCGCGAGCAGCTGATGACGCGCCAGCCCGACGCCGCAAAGCGCTGCACGGTGGCGTGTCCGATGCCGCGCGATGCACCGGTCACCACCAGAATCTTGCGCTTACGCTTGCCGTTCGTCGGCATGGACCCACCATCCGCTCAAATCGAAGGCTCGATTTGAGCGCAGAATTTGGCCCGGTCAAGCACAGGGCGCGCGAAGGCAATTCCTTAAGGATAGAGCCGCGTCTTCGCCCAGCCCTCGTTGGCCGATGCGCGCGAGAACACCACCCGCTCGTGCAGCCGCGAAAGCCGCGCGTGCCAGAACTCGATCTGCAGGGGCGTAATGCGGAAGCCCGACCAGTACGGCGGACGCGGTACAGCACCGACGAGATGCTTGGCCGCTTCCGTGGCAACGGCCTTTTCGAGCGCGAAGCGGCTTTCCAGCGGCCGTGACTGGCGCGAGGCCCAGGCACCGATTTGCGCCGAGCGTGGACGGGTGGAGAAATAGGCATCCGCCTCTTCGGGCGTCGTGGGCGTCACGGAGCCACGTACCCGCACCTGCCGGTGCAGGCTCTTCCAATAGAAATCGAGTGCCGCATAGGGCTGGCCGAGAAGCTCGGTGCCCTTTGCGCTTTCATAGTTGGTGAAGAAGACGAAGCCCCGTGCGGGGTGCCCCGCCGGATCGACGGCCTTCAGCAGGACCATGCGCACATTGGGGTGGCCCGCTGCATCGACCGTCGCCAGCGCCATGGCGTTGGGATCGTCGATCTCATGGGCGGCGGCATCCGCCAGCCACCGGTCGAAAAGGGCAAAGGGCTCGTCCGCCGCGGTAAAATCGCCGGGCTCGTTGGCCGCATCGATTGCGGCAGGCACATCGCTCACGTCCGGTACCTCGAAAATCGCTGACGCCCCGAATCAGCGGGACACGCATTCAGTCGAACTTAACCAAACCCGCGCATAGTTGGCTCAGGTCACACACCTCAAGTTGCGCACCGTAGCGTCGTAAGCATCGAGTGAGCGTCATGAGTCTGCATCCCTCTCTAGTTACGCTTACAGCCGTTGTCACCACCGGTTTGGTACTCGCCGGAACCGTTTTCCTGGGTTCCACGAACGCCATCGGTGGCGAGCAATGGGAAACCTCCGTCACGCCGGAGCTCGGCAATCTTGCCGTGCCGGGGGTACCGGAGGCACCGGGAATTTCCCTCCTCCCCGGCACGACCGTCAACATTCCCGCCGGCCCCTATCAGCTCGACGAGAAAGACGAGATCGCCGCTCTGGAGCGCATCCAATATGCGCTTTCCGAGGTGAGCGACGGCAAGACCTATGTCTGGCGCCGCTGGCACGGGCGCCTCTCCGGGCTCGTGCAGCCGACGACCTCCTTCAAGGGCGAGGACGGCAGGATCTGCCGGCACCTCATCGTTCTGATGACGACAGGCCGGACCACGCGGAAACAGGAAGGCATCGCCTGCCGCCTGCCCAGTGGCCGCTGGCAACTCGACGGCTGACGCTCGGCGGCGGTCCCCTTCCCGCCCCGCGATCAGCGCAAAGGCCGGCCCTCCCCTTGGCCGGCCTTTGCTATTCTGCCTGCGAAAAAGCGCCCATCTGGACCCATCGTTTCATTTGTGTAGGATGCGCGCCGAACCGACCGGGCGGCAACCAGGAATAGAGAGAGACCCATGACGGAGCCTATGCCGAGCGCAGGGGTTGCGAAAGGCAACCTGTTGGCTGGCAAACGCGGCCTTATCATGGGCTTAGCCAACAACCGCTCGATCGCCTGGGGCATTGCCCGGGCCGCGGCGGCTCAGGGGGCCGAGCTCGCATTCACCTACCAGGGCGATGCCCTCAAGAAGCGCGTGGAGCCGCTGGCCTCGGAGCTTGGCTCCAAGGTCATATTGCCCTGCGACGTCAGCGATGCCGCCTCGATGGATGCGGTATTCGCCGAGTTGCAGCGCGTCTGGGGCAAGCTCGACTTCTTCGTCCACGCCATCGCCTTCTCCGACAAGGCGGAACTCGACGGACGTTACGTCGACACCACCGAGAAGAACTTCACGCAGACGATGCTGATCTCCTGCTACTCGTTCACCGCGCTGGCCGCGCGGGCCGAGAAGCTGATGCCCGACGGCGGCTCGATGCTGACGTTGACGTACTACGGCGCCGAGAAGGTCATGCCCCATTACAACGTGATGGGCGTCGCCAAGGCCGCGCTGGAAGCCAGCGTGCGCTATCTCGCCTCCGACCTCGGCAAGACCGGCATCCGCGTCAACGCCATTTCCGCCGGCCCGATCAAGACGCTTGCCGCCTCCGGCATCGCCGACTTCCGCTACATCCTGCGCTGGAACGAATACAATTCGCCCCTGCGCCGGACCGTGAGCATCGAGGAGGTGGGCGGCTCCGCGCTCTATCTTCTGTCCGACCTGTCGCGCGGCGTCACCGGCGAGGTGCTGCACGTCGACAGCGGCTACCACGTCCAGGGCATGAAGAACGAGGACGCCCCCGACATCACGGTCGCGAAGTCCGACGAGGGCTGAAGCGAGCGGGGCCTGTCGCCGCAATGCGCGCCGGGGTTACGATCTATTTCATTCGCCACGGCGAGACCGACTGGAACGCTGAAGCGCGCTACCAGGGCCAGGCGGACATCCCCATGAACGCGACCGGCCGCGCACAGGCGCAGCGGAACGGCGAGGTGCTGCGCGGGCTCCTCCCCGCCATCGCCCGCTACCGCTTCATCGCAAGCCCGCTGTCGCGCGCACGGGCAACGATGGAGATCGTGCGCAACGCCATGGGCCTCGCGCCGCAGGCCTATGATCTCGATGACCGGCTGAAGGAAATCAACTACGGCGCCTGGCAGGGTGTGTTTGCAGCCGATCTACCGGCCGTTGACGCGGAAGGTCTCGCTGCGCGCACGAAGGATACCTTCCATTGGCGTCCGCGCGGCGGTGAAAGCTACGCCGACCTCACGGCACGGGCCGTCGAGTGGCTGGATGAGATCGAGGAAGATACCGTCGTCGCCGCCCACGGCGGGATCAGCCGCGTGCTGCGCGGCCACCTCTACGGTATCGAGACGGCAGCGGTTCCCGATCTGCCAGTGCCGCAGGACCGCATCTTGGTGCTCCGCCGGGACGGCATGGAGTGGATCTAGAGGCGCGGATATCGCGGCAGCTGTCGACCCCGCACGCGCCTATGTCTGTCGGCGAGCCGACTACTCGCGATCCCGGACGCTCCACCGGTACAGCCGGATGAAGCCGTAGAAGTATGCGAGCCAGAGACCGATCGAGAGGCCATAGAAGGTGATGGTCCGCACCGACCACAGCGGCCAGGAGCCGGCAGGCCCGATGGCAATGACGTTGGGGTAGAACGAGAAGAGAGTGGAGCGCCATCTGTTCCACACGACAGTCACTTCCGAGTTGCGCGCCTCGGCGGTCTTGGCGTCGTTGAAGACCCGCTCGCTATTGCGCTTCAACCACCACCAGGAATCCTCGTTCATCAGCTCGAGGCCCCGGTCGGCGCGGTTGCGCATATAGATGTAGCGGATGTCGCTCGTGTTGCCCTTCGCGTCGGGATTGCTGCGGCGTACTTCCGTTCCCGTCACCAGGCCGGTCGTCCATGTGGGCCGCGCGTACTCCCATGCGGACCAGAGGGGCAGGCCTACCGCCAGCGACGCGATGGCCAGAAAGGCCCCGCCCCTGCGCCAAAGAACATAGGCGAGGACGCCAATCGCGATGAGGATGATGTAGCCGTAGGACATCCACGCCTGGAGCATGCCTCGAACCTCACGTTGAACAGTTTCGCGGCGGTCGACGAGCGCCGCAGCTTGCCGAGGACCATCCACACGGCGGAAAGCCTCTGCGAGCAGGCGAGCGGAGCCTAGGGCAGCCCTCGCACCGTCGGCAAGATCGATCTCTCTCCGACGAGCGCCGGCTTCGAAGCAGCGACGGCTCAAACCGATGAAGACGGCGCAATTGCCATTCTGTGCTTGGTGCCGAACTCGCTCACCACCCCACAAAGCGCGGCCTGTTCCACTGGCCGGCGCACGGCCCTTGGCGCCCACGCCACGATGGCGAAACAGAAAAGAGCCGAGGCAGCGGCTGCCCCGGCTCTTCCCACACGTCGAAATGGCCGCTCGGTGCCGGTTGCTCAGACCGGCAAGGAGCAGCGCTATGTTCGGATCGGCCACGCACCGATCCGGAAGACGCTTTTACGCGGTTGTGCGACACGCGACCGGCGGGTTGTTGCGCCGATGGCTTAGAAACGTTGCGAAACCAATTGGTCCCAAGGCAAAGCCTGATGGCGACCGGCGGCTTGCATCCGCCCGGAGGCGGCTATCGCAGAATGGAGGCACACCGCGAGGCGATGCCCACCACTGCAGTCTCCTTGCAATTTATCGCGTAGCGCGACGCGGTACATGGAGCCCACTTAAACTGCGTCGCGCGTCCGTGTCACGGCCTTTGCCTGCCTCCACTCTTGCAGGCCCGCGCTTGCACTTCTAAGACTGGCACAACTGCCACGGGGAACGGGTTGCACGCGCACCCCTCCCGCATCCCTCATCCGCGGCTATTGGCGATGTCCCACAACACCTTCGGCCATCTGTTCCGTGTGACGACCTGGGGCGAGAGCCACGGGCCCGCGCTCGGATGCGTCGTCGACGGTTGCCCTCCGGGGCTGCCACTCGAAGCCGCCGAGATTCAGACGTACCTCGACAAGCGGCGCCCAGGGCAATCCCGCTTCACCACCCAGCGTCAGGAGCCCGACGCGGTGGAGATCCTGTCGGGTGTATTCACCGACGCGGAAGGCCGCCAGGTGACGACCGGCACGCCGATATCGCTGCTCATCCGCAACGTGGATCAGCGCTCGAAGGACTACGGCGACATCTCCACCAAGTTCCGGCCCGGGCACGCCGACTACACCTATTTCAAGAAATACGGCATCCGCGACTATCGCGGCGGCGGGCGCTCCTCTGCCCGCGAGACGGCCGCGCGCGTTGCCGCCGGTGCCGTGGCGCGCAAGGTCATCCCCGGCGTACGCATCCGCGGCGCGCTCGTGCAGATCGGAAACATCAAAGTCGATCGCTCGCTCTGGGACTGGGACGCCGTCGACGCCAACCCATTTTTCTGCCCCGACGCGGCGACCGCCGTGCAGTGGACCGAATACCTCGACGGCATCCGCAAGTCGGGCTCCTCGATCGGCGCCGTGATCGAGGTCGTGGCCGAGGGCGTTCCCGCGGGCTGGGGCGCCCCGCTCTACGGCAAACTCGACCAGGATCTCGCTTCGGCGATGATGAGTATCAATGCGGTGAAGGGCGTGGAGATCGGTGCCGGCATGGAAGCCGCAGAGCTCACCGGCGAGGAGAACGCCGACGAGATTCGCATCGGCCATGACGGACAGCCCTGCTTCCTCACCAATCATGCGGGCGGCATCCTGGGCGGTATCTCCACCGGCCAGCCGATCGTGTGCCGCTTCGCCGTGAAGCCGACGTCGTCCATTCTCACGCCGCGCAAAACCATCGACGTTGCGGGCGAAGAGACGGACGTCATCACGAAGGGCCGGCACGATCCGTGCGTCGGCATTCGCGCTGTCCCGATCGGTGAAGCGATGATGGCGATCGTGCTCGCCGATCACTTCCTTCGCCACCGCGCACAGATCGGCTGAACGACACTCCTCTGCGCCGATAAAAAATCTGGGCGTCGATGGACAATTTGCCGCGTCGCAGGCTAGCCAAACTTTGCCGCGTGCGGTATCGTCAAGAAACTGAAGCTCAAGAGAAATCTTGCCACTGACGTTGCGGCCTCGCGGGCCTGCGCAACGCACGTCTTCCTCTGTCGGGAAGCGATGTGCTGCGGCTGCCGCGAGCTTGCGCGAACGGGATCACTCGCCTGTACGCGGAGCAGGCGAGCGAAGGATGCTGAGCCGGTTTCCGCGTGGGGAGGCGTGATCCTGTGCTGAGAATCGACGGCCGTCGCCATTCGCTGATGTTAAGCAAAGCAATCTTCGAGAGACCGGCGCCGGAGATACGCTACGAGACCGCGCCGTCGGTGCCGCTCATTGCGCGCGACAGCTACGTCGCCGAGACGGCAAGCAAGATCGAGCAGTTGCAGGCGACCATGCGGCTGATGTCCCGCGACCTCGCACAGATCGCCGGAGCCGTCGCCGACCTGCAGCAGACGGCGGATCAGGAAAAGCGCTGGCAGACATTCCAGCTCGGCGAGAAGCGCAGCCGCGATACGAAGCTCGACGAGCTGCTACGGGGATGCCGCGATCTCAAGGCCCGCCTCGACCGGATCGAGTCGTGCAGCAAGGGTGATTTTCACGCCTATCACAGCTTCGAGGCGGTGAGCCGTAAGCTCGCGGAGCTGGAGACGTTCCCGGACTATGCCCGGCGCATCGAGCGTTCGCTGAAGCTGCGCTCATGGGTGCTGGCCGCCACTATCGCAGCCGGCGCCGCTATCATCGTGCTGGCGAACACGCTGGCCGCCTGAGCCACACCGGGGGCACAGCGCAAGCACACTGCGGGCATCCAACGGAGCCCGCAGCCGTGCGCAGCGCTTAGCCGGTCAGCTCGCGCGACGGCGCGACGTAGCCGGCCGCTTGCGCGGTTTCGCCGGCGCCTTTGCCACCTTACGCGCGGTCACCTTACGACCGCCCGCCGTGCGCCGCTTGGTGCTGACCTTGCGGCGGCCCCTGCCGCCGCGCGACCCCTTGTTGACGCGCGCTTCCGCAACGGCGGTGAGCTTTTTGTCGGCGGCCTTTTCCTCGCGCAGGTTGCGCTCGAGGAGAGGAACCAGCTCGTCCTTGCCCAGCTCCTGCGCCCAGGCGATGAGAGTGCCGTAGCGCGTGATCTCATAGTGCTCGACGGCCTGCGCGGAGGCGACGACCGCCGCATTCGTCGGCGTACGACCTTCGACATCCCCGAGCAGCTCTTCGCCCTCGGTAAGAATGCCGTCGATGCCGGGACATCGCGTGCCTTTGGCTTTCTCCCCTAGGAGTTCGAATACCTGTTCGAGGCGGAACACCTGCTGTTCTGTCTCGACCAGGTGTTGCTTGAGACCCTTCTTCAGCTCGGCGTCCGTGGCCGCGTCGATCATCTTCGGCAGATTTTTAACGATCTGATTTTCTGCATAGTAGATGTCCTTCAGGCCATGCAGGAAAAGGTCGTCGAGCGACTTCAACTCTCGCGAAAAAAGTCCCATTGGGGTCTCCGGGCTGCGCTGCTGTGATTCAAAGCGCCAACGCGGCGTCGACGGATGAAGTTCCGCACCGGAGCAAAACCCAAAGCTATAAACACGCGGAAGGGCACCGTTTTGCTGCCCGCACGCCAGCGCGGTTCACCGCTCAGATGCGCTCGGCCCAGAGGTCGTAATCGTCGGCGTTCGTAACGCGCACGGAAACGATATCGCCGGGCTTCACGTCCGTCTCACCGTTGAGGAAGACGCTGCCGTCGATCTCCGGAGCATCCCACTTGGAGCGCGCCATCGCCCCCTCCTCGTCGACCTCGTCGACGATGACATCGATCTCGCGGCCCACGATGCGCGCGAGCCGTTTCTCGCTCACCTCTTTGGCGGTCTCCATGAAACGGTGCCAACGCTCGTCCTTCACCTCCGGCGGCACCGCACCTTCGAGATCGTTCGCAGGAGCGCCCGAAACCGGCTCATAGCGGAAGCACCCGACGCGCGCGAGCTCAGCTTCGCGCATCCAATCGAGCAGAAACGCGAAATCCTCCTCCGTCTCGCCGGGGAAGCCGACGATGAAGGTGGAACGGATGGCAAGGTCCGGGCAGACATCGCGCCAGCGGCGGATGCGCTCCAAGGTTTTCTCCTGATGCGCCGGGCGCCGCATCGCTTTCAGCACCGCGGGCGAAGCGTGCTGGAAGGGGATGTCGAGATAGGGAAGGATCTTCCCCTCGGCCATCAACGGGATGACCGTATCGACGTGCGGATAGGGATAGACGTAATGCAGCCGCACCCACGCACCGAGCTCACCCAGCGCCTCGCACAGCGGCAGGAAACGTGCAGGCAGCCCCTGCCCCTTCCACGGACTCTCGGCGTATTTGAGATCGAGCCCATAGGCGCTCGTATCCTGACTGATGACCAGTAGCTCCCTCACGCCCGCTTTCACGAGGCGCTCCGCTTCCGTCATCACATGGTTCGACGGGCGGCTTTTGAGGTCGCCGCGCAGCTGGGGAATGATGCAGAACGAGCAGCGGTTGTTACAGCCCTCGGAGATCTTCAGGTATGCGTAATGGCGCGGCGTCAGCCGCAGGCCTTCCGCGGGCACCAGGTCGATGAATGGATCGTGCATCGGCGGCGCCGCATCGTGCACCGCCTTCACCACCTGCTCGTACTGATGCGGTCCGGTAACGGCGAGCACGCCCGGATGAGCTTCCCTGATCCGCCCTTCCTCGACACCGAAGCAGCCGGTGACGATCACGCGCCCGTTCTCGGCCATGGCCTCGCCGATAGCATCGAGGCTCTCCTGCTTGGCGGAATCGAGGAACCCGCAGGTGTTCACCACCACCACGTCCGCGCCCGCATAGTCGGGCGCCACGCGGTAGCCCTCAGCGCGCAGCTTGGTGAGGATGCGTTCGGAATCGACGAGCGCCTTCGGGCAGCCGAGGGATACGAAGCCCACCGTCGGCACGTGGCCGCGCTTCTTCTCGTCCGGGGTGTCTTTTTGCAGGGATGCTGTCATGCCGCGCCTCTAGCACGGCGCGGGCAACGGCGCGAGGGGCGAGCCGCATGCGACATTTACGGCGGCCCTTCCAACCGTGTATGAGCCGTCGAAACCGGCTCCGCCGCGCGCCTCTTCCCCACGGCGAAGCCCGAGCAGAAAGGTGCCGTTACTGCGCCGCTGCCGGCATCGGATGCTCCTCGAGGGCCGCCGCCATCGCATCCTCCACCTTCTCCAGCCAGATCAGCTCGAGCTGCTTGCGGGTTTCCTCGGAAAGATCGTCGATATCCTTGCGGTTGCGAGCCGGTAGCATCACGCGCTTGATGCCCGCCCGTGCGGCCGCCGCCAGCTTCTCCTTGATGCCGCCGACCGGCAGCACCAGGCCACGCAAGGAAATCTCCCCGGTCATCGCCGTATCGGAACGCACCGGGCGGTCGGTCATCAGCGAGGTGAGCGCGATGAACATGGCAACGCCCGCCGAGGGGCCGTCCTTCGGAATGGCACCCGCCGGGACATGCACGTGGATGTCGCTCTTCTCGAACAGCTTCTCGTCGATTCCGAGCTGACCGGCGCGGTTCTTCACGATCGAGAGCGCCGCCTGCACGCTTTCGCGCATCACCTCGCCGAGCTGGCCGGTGAGAATGAGCTTGCCGTTGCCCGCCGACCGCGTCGCCTCGATGAAGAGGATGTCGCCGCCGACCGGCGTCCACGCCAACCCCGTCGCAACGCCCGGCACGGACGTGCGCATGGCGACCTCGCTCTCGAACACCGGGGCGCCGAGAATGGCGGGAAGATCCGCTGCACCGATGCGGATCGGACCTTCTTCGCCCTCGGCAATGCGCACCGCCGCGTGCCGCAAGACCTTGCCGATCTCCCGCTCGAGGTTGCGCACCCCTGCTTCGCGCGTATAGAGCCCGATGATCTGCTGCAGCGCCTCGTCGTCCAGCTCCACCTGCCCCGGCTTCAGACCATTGGCTTCGAGCTGTCGCCCGACGAGATAGCGTTTGGCGATGTTGAACTTTTCCTCCGCCGAGTAGCCGGAAAGCTGGATCACCTCCATGCGATCGCGCAGCGGACCCGGGATCTGGTCGAGAACGTTGGCCGTCGTGATGAAGACGACGCGCGAAAGATCGAACGGCACGGCGAGATAGTTGTCGCGGAACGTGTTGTTCTGCTCGGGGTCGAGAACCTCCAGCATCGCCGCGCGCGGATCCCCCTGAATGCCCGAGCCGAGCTTGTCGATCTCGTCGAGCATCATCACGCAGTTGCGCGAGCCCGCCTTGCGGATCGCCTGGATGATGTTGCCCGGCAGCGCGCCGATATAGGTGCGCCGGTGCCCGCGGATTTCCGCCTCGTCGTGCACACCGCCGAGAGAAACGCGCACGAACTTGCGGTTCATCGCCCGCGCGATCGACTGGCCGAGCGACGTTTTTCCGACACCGGGCGGCCCGACGAAGCACAGGATCGGTGCCTTGCCCTCCGGCGCGAGCTTGCGCACGGCGAGGAACTCGACGATGCGCCGTTTGATCTTGTCGAGGCCGTAGTGATCCTCATCGAGGACGCGTCGCGCCTCCTTGATGTCGATCGGCGTTTCTTCCGGCAGTTTCCACGGAAGCTCGATCAGCCAGTCGAGATAGGTGCGCGTCATGCCGTAGTCGGGCGACGCTTCCTGCATTCGCTCCAGGCGGCGCAGCTCCTTGCGCGCGGCGTCCTCCACCTCCTTCGGCATATCCGCCTTGGTGATGGCTTCCGATAGCTCCGCAATGTCCTGCGCTTTCGACTGCTCACCCTCGCCGAGCTGACGCTGGATGGCGGCCATCTGCTCGCGCAGGAGCACCTCGCGCTGGCGCTCATCGAGCGCGGCCTTCGTCTGCCGGCCGATCTCCTGGGACAGGCGCAGCACCTCGATGCGGTGCGCGAGCAGCCCTGAAACCTTATCCATGCGCGCCGAAACGTCGATCGTCTCCAGGATCTCCTGCTTCTCGGCGGGCGAAAGATCCAGGTATGCGGCCGCGAGATCGGCCAGCGCGCCCGGCCCGCGTACGTTCTGCACCGCCATGATCATTTCCTGCGGCGCCTGCGGCAGCAGTTCGAGAGCCTCCACAGTCTGACGCTGCAGGTTGATGAAGCGGGCTTCGATCTCGTGCGAACGCTCCTCCGATTCAGGAATACGCTGCACGCGCGCCACGAGGAACGGCCAGCCAGTGAGAAACTCCACCGCCTGGAAGCGTTCATCGCCCTGCACGACGAGATGGTGCGAGCCGTCCGGCGCCGTCACGTAGCGCACGACATTCGCCACCGTACCGATGCGATGCAGATCGATCGGTTGCGGATCGCCCTGCTCGGCATCGCGCTGCATGAGAATGCCGACCTGGCGCTGCTCCCGCACGGCGCTCTGGGCGGCCGCAATCGAGCGCGGACGCCCGACCGTCACCGGAAGCACGACACCGGGAAACAGCGTCATCTCGCGCACGGGAATGATCGCGATCGCATCGGCAGGCAGTGGCGGCAGCGCGGGCGAAGAGGGCTGTCCTTTATCCTGCGGGGTCGGCGCGTCCATTTTCATCTCAGCCAAGGCCTGGCTCCACTTTCGACAACAGCACCAAGAGACACCCGTCGGCAAACCTGCGCCGCACGTCGCTGTAACGGCCGACGGGAAGCCGCAGCCGGCGCTCGAAGCGCCCCTGCGGCAGCTCCAGGCGGTGGATGATCGCCGAGCCGAACTCAGCCGGCATCGTGCGGGCGCCTACGACAACGAGATCCCCGCCATCGATAACCGCCTCCACTTGGTCCGGGTTCACGCCGGGCAGCGCAATGACGACGAGAACGCCGCGCTCATCCTCGAGCACGTCGGCGGGCGGCTCCCACGCGGGCCGGCCGGCGTAAGAGCGCACCGGCTGGAAAAACTGCCGGTGCATGCGCTCCGCTCGCGCCAGCATCTCGCACGCTTCCGACCACATCCAACGGCTTGGATCATCTTTCATTGAGTGCGTTCTCGCCCGCTTGCATTGCCGATGCCGACATCGGGCATGAAACATAGTAGTCGATTAAGGGATGTCTACCTTCGCACCGGCACCGGTCGCCCGCTGTATGCGAATTGTGGCCGTGCGCAAGTCTTCGAGTTGCGCGCGCAATGCCGGTGCGGCGCTGCCTGCCGGTGGATGGCTGTCATGGCGATGGCTGACCATGAAACTGCTCCGGCCTGCGCGCACGAAACCGCTCAACGGACGATCGCCGCTCACCATGACCGGCCGTGGCGATCGCAGGTAGGACCAAGTCCACCGATCCGCATACCAGGAGGCCCGATTTGCCTCGCGGACAACGCCGCGGGTTTCCCAGCGCGAAAAGCCGCCCTGGGCCTCTCCGCACCACCGCCACCCACTGAACATCATTCGCTAATTCCGCCGTCTCGAGCGGCTTTCCTGACCGGCGCCAAATCATCGCACGTAAAATTGCACATTTCGGCGCCCCCTGAGGGGATTCGCCTTGAAATAGAGGCCTATCCCACCGATATACCGGACCCGGACCTATGCGTCCCTGCGCTCAATCCGGCCTGGTATCCAGAAAATCTCAACCTTTTTGCTGGAAACGCTTGGGCTACGGCGGCGTTGGTGCGTTTTCAGGTCGTAACAACAAGCGATGTGGCGAACGTGGTTGAGGACGAGTTGACCAGCTTTAAGGAACATTCTGGCGCCTTCGCGGACTGCCACGATGGCTGCTGCGATTCGGGCGCGGACATTTGCGAGGCGGAACGGGAGGCGCGCCGTGCCTCCGAGCAGAAGATCAGGAAGTGCCTGCTCTGTCGCGATCCCTTCCCCAGTGCATGGGCAGGCGAGCGCGTGTGTCGCAAGTGTAAATCGACGTCCACGTGGCGCAGCAGCGGCATGGAATAGCCGCTACCGGCCGCGGGTGCGCTGGATTGCTTTTGGAATGTCGGAGGGGTAGCCGTGGGCTGCCCCCTTTTTGTTTTCGGCCCCCGTGCCGTGACAGCCCTACGGACCCGGTGCAGTCTCTTTCGTCGGCGCAGGGTCGGGCGTACTGATCGACGTATCAGCCAAATAGAAGACCCCGTAGAGCACAACCGCGGCGACAACGGCCAACAGCAGTGACGTCAGCAGGACCCGCAGATTCAAGCGCCTCGGCGAGCCCTGCCGCGCTTCTGTCGGTGTAAGAACTTTTTCCCTAACCATGCCGTCCTCCAAAATCGAAGAAATGCACGCAACCGTGTAAAGGTTCCTGCCGGGGTGCGTGCGCGGGCCGGAACCCCCGCAAGTTGAGCGGCCCGGTAAACTGTCCGGGCCGCCCGATGATTACGCTGCTAGAGCCTGCTTAGGAGCGGTTTTTCGGCTTCACATACTCGGGTGCCGACTGAAGGCTCTCTTTCGTGGCAGAGGTGCTCGCAGCGAGTTTGCCGTTCGTGTCGGTGGCGAGCGTCAACTCCTCGAATGGCAGTGCTACATTCTTCTCGCCCAATCCGAGGAACCCGCCCACACCGACGATCACGGCGGAAATCTTTCCATCCTTCCCGATCATGACGTCGTTGATGTCACCGACCGTCTCGTTGGCGGCGTTCTTCACGCTCAAACGCAGCAGCTCCTTCGCGGAAACATCTCCCGCGCTGAGGGTCGCCGCCGGCATCGGCGCAGGCGCGGTCGCGGCCGGCGGAGTTTGTGTCGACGGTGTCGTCGCCTCCTGCGCGAAAGCCGGAGCAGCCATCACTGCTGCAATTGATGCAATTGTCGCAAACGTCTTCATGTCGATTTCCTCTTTACCGGCGAGAATGAAATTACCTCGCTCCCGTGGAGCGAAGCGCCTGGTGCCAGAGCGGCAACATGGTTGAAGAACGATTTCTCACCCTGCCGGTTCCGCCGTTTCCCGTGGGGTTCAGCTCATTGGCTGCGGCGCCGGAGGCGTTAGAGAACGCGTATAAGAAACTGGAGACGGGCCACTTCGCCGGAACGGCAGGTGAGGCAATTTCGCCATAGCTGCAATTGCATTCACTATCGCAGAGAACATTCGTCGTGTTTTGCAGGGAACAGCAACCTGGTCTTCCCGTTGTAATGATAACCAAGCGCTCTAGTGGGTTGAGACAGCTAAGATTTTGACTTGATTGTGGCAGCCGAAATCCCCACTTCCACCGACATAAGCCGTTATGGTGCCATCCATGCTAGCTTCGTCCACCTCAATAGTTGACCAGGTAGTCGACCAAGCCGTTGCGTTGCTTCCCCCAAACAGCAACGCCAGCGCGCGCGTACGCCGCCTCAACCGTGGCGAGACGCTGTTCCACGCCGGCGACCCGCGCGATGGAATGTATCGTGTCGAGCGCGGTGCGCTTTGCCATTACGTCCGCTGGCCGGACGGACGGCACGAAGTGATCGAATTTGCATTTCCCGGAGACATCGTCGGCTTCGGCCATCTCGACTTCCATGCGAGCACGGCACAGGCCGCTGCGCGCACCATCGTGAGCCCTGTCAGCAGAGCGGAATTCGAGCAGCTCTTGGAGAATGACGGAACGCTGTCGGCTCGCTATGCCGCCGCCGCCGATCGCGAGTTCGAGTTCCTGCGCCTTCGCGCGACGCAAAGCACGCAGAATGCCCCCGCCAGGCGCGTCGCTTCCTTCCTCGCCGCCCTCGCCCAGCTGAGTGCGCGTGAGGGACGCGACCCCAGCGCCATGGCCGATGAGCTCACATCGGGTGCCGTGGCCGAGCAGCTCGACATGAGCGTAGATACCGTTGCCGGCATATTGAGCGAGCTGAAAACGCGGGGCCTGCTGGCGGACGCCGGCGAAACCCTGCGTATCTCTGACATAGACGCGCTGGAGAAATTCGCCGACGCGGCGTGAGCGGCGTCACTCTAGAAGCCGTCTCTTTCTAGAAGCCGTCTCTTTTTCTAGACCATGCGTAAGAAGATGGGGCGCTCCCGATCGGTCGAGCCGATCACGGGAGCGCTAGCCTTTGTGCGTGCGCGGACGCACGCGCATAGTCGTCTCCAGCACTGCATCGCGCTTGGACCAGGAATGCTGCCCGCCGCAAGCGGGGCATTGCACCGGCGCCGCAACCACATCGGGCAGTACCGAGAAACTATCCCTGTCCGTGTCGATACCGACGGGAATGAGTTCGTTCGTTGCCGGACAACGGATCATGATTGCGCCCATGGTCTCACCCTCCCCATCAACGCAGCAAGCGGCAATGGCGCGAGATATGCGCCATCACATACGCCTACTTCGTTTGAACCCCGGTGCAGATTATCTTCAAACTCGGCCAAATCATGTTCAGCAACGGGTGCTGGCGGGGGAGGAACTTGCATATTGAAGGGGCGTTGACGGGGCACACAGTTTGTCCACGGAGGCTCCGATGAAAGTCGAAAATCTTTCCGATCTCTTCGTTCACACCCTGAAAGACATCTATTTCGCCGAAAACCAGATCATCAAAGCGCTGCCCAAGATGGCAAAGGCTGCCGATTCAAAAGAGCTCGCGCGCGCTTTCGACAACCATCTGGAAGAAACCAAAGAGCAGGTCGCGCGCCTGGATCAAATCTTCAAGTTGCTCGGCAAACGCGCCGAAGGCGAGAAGTGCCCGGCAATCGAAGGCATCCTGAAGGAAGGCGAGGATCTGATGAAGCACATCAAAGATCCCGACACGCGTGACGCGGCCATGCTCGCAGCGGCCCAGGCCGTGGAGCACTACGAGATCACCCGCTACGGCACGTTGATCGCCTGGGGCGAGCTTCTAGACCTGCCCGACGCGGTGAAACTGCTTTCGATGACCCTGAAGGAGGAATACGGAGCCGACGACAAGCTCAGCAAGCTGGCGGAGAGCAAGCTGAACCGCGAAGCCGCTTAGCACCGCCCTCCACGCTGCGGCCAGCACGCTGGCGGCACCGCCACATCACGCTACCCCCGGGCGCGGAGCTTACCGGCTTCGCGCCCGCACTGTTACACCCTCCCCGCTCTCCGCTCGCCGAGCGCGGCCGCTCGTGATTATCCACGGGGCGGCGAGCCCTTTAGCAGGGCTTAATGGGTTGGAAACGCTCCGGGCCGCTTCTCCGCTGGCACCGGCAAATCCCTGCTTCGTACATCAAATGACATCGCACGAAGCGAGAGCAATCTGTATTGGGTGTGCGTGGGCATCCTCATAGTGATTGGTGACGACGATTGGCCGTCCTCTCTCCTCCGCTTTGGCATCATTCGCGCAACTTCCGCGCATGGCCGAGCTTTTCACCGGATGATACGACAGCTCCCTCCGATCCTTCGCTGCCGGCCGATCCCGTGAGCCAGGACCAGCAGGATTGCGCCGCGAACCTCAGGGTTCTGCTGGTGGAGGACCAGACCATTATCGCCCTCGATACCGAAAGCATGCTGCGGGATCTCGGCGCCGTGAGCGTACACGCTTTCACGACCGTCGATACGGCGATCGCATGGCTCGGTGATGCAAATGTCGACATAGGCGTGCTGGATGTCGCCCTCGGCGGGACGACTTCTTTCCCGGTGGCGGAGCTACTCGAGCAACGTACCATCCCCTTCATCTTCACCACCGGCTACGGCGACACGAGCATGTTTCCCGAACGCTTCCTCCACGTGCCCATCGTCCGCAAGCCCTACGTCATGCACGCTCTTGCAGACGCGATCTCCAGGTGCCTGAAGCGCCCGTGAGTCCGGCGGCATCGGTGATTTTCGGTTTCTCTTCCGCAAGTCTCTAGAGCAGCGGGCGCACCGTATCGGGATCGCTGTCGTCGCCGGAAAGCTCCGCCAGACGCTTCCGGTTCAGGATCTCGAATTCCTGCTCGCGCCAGCGGACCGCACCCTCGCGCACGAGGCGCCCAAGCGTGCGGTTCGTGTGGACCAGCGATAGGCCCAGCGTATCGGCGACATGTTGCTGCGTGATGGGGATCCGGATCCGGTTGCGCGAGGACGCAAGCCCCACCTCGGCCACGCGGTCGGCCAGATGCAGCAGCAGGTGGGCACACCGCTCGACGGCCGTGCGCCGCCCGACGGAAAGAAGCTGCTGATCCAATAACTGCTCGGAGCGCGCTGCGAGCCAGGTGACGTCGAAGGAAAGTCCGGCATGGGTCTCGAACAGACGCCAAAGCCCTTCACGCTGGAAGATGCACAGCACCATGTCGGACAACGCCTCGACGGAATGTTGCATCTCCTGCATCACCGAGCCCTGCAGGCCGAGAAAATCTCCGGGCATGCAGTAGTTGAGGATCTGCCGGCGCCCATCGGGGAGCAGCTTGTATCGAAAGGCCAGCCCTGAGAGCACCGTATATAGGTGCTCGCTATGGGAGCCTTCGAGGAACAGCGGCATCCCAGCCTTCAGCCTCACCTCGCCCGTCTTGAAGGTGGTGACGAACGCAAGCTCCTCCGGGGTAAAGGGCCGGAAAATTTTCTGCTTACGTAGCGGACAGAGTTGGCACGGCACCTGGTCTACAAGGAGCGTCTTCCTGTCTCCCATCCGCCGGCGTCCTTCTCTACGCTATCCAGTGAAGAACGCCTTAGGGCGAAGCGAAGCACGCTTCGCGAAGCTCAGCCCGAGGTTCCGTTCGAGCGCTTGATGCGTCTGGGTTGATTAGCCCCGGTTCGGTGTGTCCCGTCAACGGCTTCGGTTGCCGTACCTGGCGCGACGCCGGCAAGAGCCGCCTCCGCGTGTCTGAGCTTTGCAATCCCACCGGCAATCGAAGGAGGAATGGCCTCGGCATCCCAGCTCGCAAACGCTTCCCGCAGCCTGCGGCCGATTAGCTTCGTAAGCTCATGGCTTTTATCAATGTTCACCTTTGTCTTCTCGCTTAACATCCCGTTTTGTTCTTCAACACGGGTGTGCTAGCGAAAGTTCCGGTAGCACCCGAGGCGTATCGCTGCTGAGCGGCTAAAGTGACTTTAGCTCCCGAGCAGATGACTTGGCGGAATATCGAGAGTCCAGCGTACGCCCTCCCGTTCGAACCTGAGGTCCGCCGTGCCCTGCAGCGCCCGCGCGGCGAGCTGCTCCGTCACGACCTGCCCGAAGCCGCGACGGCTCGGCTGCTCGACTGCCGGCCCCCCGCTCTCGATCCACTTCACCTGCAGGCGTGCATCCCCATCGGAGCCCGTTCGCGACCAGCGCACCTCCACACGGCCTTCCGGTACCGAAAGGGCGCCGTATTTCGCCGCGTTCGTCGATAGCTCGTGTACGGCAAGACCAATGTTCTGCGCCGCCTCCGGCGTGACGATGAAGCTCTCCCCTTCGATGGCGATCTGGCTGGCGTGCTGGTCGAGATAGTGACCGAGCTGCGAGCGGACCAGCTCGCGCATGGAGACACCGTGCCAGTTCCGTTGCACGAGCAGGTCATGGGACGCCGCGAGCGCTTGGAGGCGGCCGGAAAACCGAACCTCGAAATCATCGACGTCACGGCTGGCGAGCTTGGTCTGCCTGGCCATCGCCTGGATGACCGCGAGCAGGTTCTTCGACCGGTGCGTCACCTCGCGCATCAGAAGGCGAATGTGCTCCTCCCACCGCTTGCTCTCGGTGATGTCGCGCGCCGTTCCCGTCATGCGCACCGCTTTACCGTCGACGAACTGCGCCCGCCCCCGCACCGCGACCCAGCGCTCTTCTCCGTCGCGCACGCCAGTAACGCGATATTCGACGTCGTATTCGGCGTTGGCGTTCGGGTCCTTGGCACGCTCGATGGCGGCGAGTGCCGCGTCCCGATCCTGCGGATTGAGCGCAGCAACGAACACATCCTGCGAGACGGGGTCGTCGGCATTGAGCCCCCAGAGCTCGCGCATCCTCCGGTCCCAGGTGAGCGTGTCGTTGACGAGATCCCAATCCCACGTACCGGTATCCGCCGACTGCAACGCCAGCCGCAGCCGGTCCTCGCTTTCCCGCAGCGACTGCTCCATCTGCCGGCGCCGTTCGCTCGCGCGCGCCAGCGCCTCGCCCACCGCACGAACCTCCAGGATCGATGACTGTATGGGCTCGACCCGCTGGCCGCGCCCGAGCTGGTGCGCACCGTTTGCCAGCGCGCGGATGGGATCGGAAATGCGGCGGCCGAAGAGATAGGCGAGCAGCGCCGACAGCAGTGCGAAGCTCACTGCCAGCCCAGCAACGAGTATCCACGATCGAACGATCGGCTGGTTTGCAATGGATTCCGGAACGCTCGCCGAGATGAGCCAACCCGACTGTCGCGAATAGGTGGACGTGCGCAGGAGTGGCACGCCGTTGCGTCCAGTGCCGCGCCACATGGCAGGTTTCCCTGCAGGGAGCCGGGCCTTGCCGCTCGCCAGCCTCTTCTGTGCATCATAGTCCTGCGAGTGCGCAACGATGGTGCCTGCACGGTCCGTGACGACGGCGACCCACCCTGGATCGAGCTCTGCACGCTGCAGGATTTCGAGGATGCGCTCGGGCGAGATGGACGCACTCAGCACATAGATCGGCCGCTCGCCGCGTCTCACCGGAACGCTGATGTTGAAAGTGGCCGCGCTATCGGGTGTCGCGCCATCGAGCTTTGATGCCGGGTGCACATTTGAAATGTAGGCGGTCCCTGCCTGCAGAATTTGCTTCGCATCCAGCGAAGCACCCTCTGCGCCACCGCCGTCGGCGCGTGTGGAAAGCAGTTGCTTGCCATTGGTGTCGCTCAGAATGAAATCGTTGCCGCTCACGTCCCGGGCCGCGGTCGCCTGGTTGTAGAACGCTTTGAGGTCGCCTTCGGTCAGCGCAGGAGACGAAGCGAGAGCTTTCAGCGTTGTCGTCGTCGCCGAAAGCTCGCGATCGATGGCAGTGGCGAGCGAGCGCACCACATCGGTGATCTCGTCCTCCATGGCGGTCCGCTCGAGCGACGCCGAGCGCAGGATCATCAAGCCGCTGAAGATCAGCGCCGGGATGAGGAGCGCGGAGCTATAGAGAAGCAGTTGCGCCTGTATCGACCAGCCGCTTTGACGGAGGCGCTCAAGCATCGGGTGAAGATCGCACGGAAATGTTGCCCATCGTAGCGCCCGTCAGCGCATGCGCCGAGGATGCCGAAACGTTTCAAGAAATGCCCAGTTCCGGCATCGCTGTGGCAATCATTTGACGCAGGGGCCAAGCGTTTGCGCGGACCGCGTCAGGAACCTTCCGGCCGGTGAGCCGTTAGGCTGATGCTCAGTTTAACACAGCCAGGGAGTGCTCCATGAATTGGGATCGCATCAGCGGTAACTGGAAGCAGTTTCGCGGTAAGGTGAAGGAGCAGTGGGGAAAGCTTACCGACGACGAGCTGGACCAGATCAACGGGAACCGCGAGCAGCTCGAGGGTAAGATTCAAGAGCGCTATGGCATCGCCAAGGACGCCGTGAAGAAGCAGGTCGACGAAGCGATGAGCCGCTGGTGAGCCGTAAAACCGTCAATTCTGACCTAGATCGGCCATCCTCCTCCGACCGGTCGTGAAGGGCGAGCCCGCGGCAACAGTCGCGGGTTCGCCATTCTGAAGCGCTCGGAACTTTTTCTCCCGGCTCACGTTTAGTAGCCTTACGCATCGGATGTTATGGTCCGTGTCCGCATAAGCCCCGGTCTCGCCGGGCGGCAGAGAAACAACAGCGGGGAAAGCGGGAGGGCCAAATATATGTCGGAAGAGAAGAAGGCCCCCTGGGGAAAGGCTTCCGGGCCCGCCCTTGGGGACTCTCGGCCGGGGGAAACCATGCAAAGCCAAGTTCGACAAGCCGCCGCAGCAGTGGATGAAGGATTGACCGCGGCCACGCGTACGCCGAAGGATCCCGAAACGCGTAAGCACCAGAGCGACGATAGGACCAAGCCGGCGGCTGCTGCCGACTCCAACGATGCTGCGAAAGGCGTGCGCGCCCGCAATCAGGATGTGCTACCCGGCATTTTGGGCAAGCAGCTCCGAGCCGCCTACGGCGAGCTATTGAATTCACCCGTTCCCAACCGCATTACCGATCTGATCAAGCAGCTCGAAGGCAAGGAAGCCGAAACACCTGCGCGCGTCACGCGCGAAGGGGAGGAGAGCAATTGAGCGGACCGAAACGGAACGATACCGTCCTTCGCGACGATCTTGTCGCCGCTATACCCAACATGCGCGCCTTCGCCATTTCGCTGTGCGGCAGCCGCGACCGCGCAGACGACCTCGTGCAAGAGGCGTTGGTGAAAGCCTGGAACCACCTGGATTCGTTCGAGCAGGGCACCAACCTCAAGGCATGGCTCTTCACTATCCTGAGGAATGCCTACTTTTCCGAGTTGCGCAAAACCAAGCGCGAGGTCGCGGACAGCGAAGGTCAGCTTGCCGCGAAGCTCTCTGTTCCCCCGGAACAGCAGGGCCATCTCGACCTGTTGGATCTCAATCGCGCCTTGTCGAAGCTTCCCCCGGATCAGCGTGAAGCGCTCATCCTCGTCGGCGCCGAAGGCTTCTCCTACGAGGATGCAGCCAACATTTCGGGATGCGCCGTCGGCACCGTAAAGAGCCGCGTCAACCGCGCACGCTCCCGTCTCAACGAGCTGATGTCGACGACCCCGCCCGAGCAGAAGGGGCCGGAAACAACGGAAACCAAGCGGCACCCGCCGGGAAACCGCTCGCGTACAGCTCGCGTCCTGTAAAAGACACCGGCTGGCCGCAGGAAATGCGGCCTGACGATAAAAGATGACCAACGAAAAAGGCGGGCAGTGCCCGCCTTCGTTGCATCGTGAACCCGGCGGTCCGCCCCGGCGTTAAGCCGAGGCGACCTGCGCGTCGGGACGATGCGCTTTGTAGTCGAAGAACAGCGCCTGGCTGATGACGGCCTGCACGGTCTCCGTGCGAAACGGCTTGTTGATGAGGAACGTCGGCTCCGGCCGGCTGCCGGTCAGCAGACGCTCGGGGTAGGCGGTGATGAAGATCACCGGCACGTCGAACGACTGCAGGATCTCGTTGACGGCTTCGAGACCAGAGCTGCCGTCGGCGAGCTGGATATCCGCCAGGACGAGGCCCGGACGGTGCTTCTGGAATGCCGCCACCGCCTCGCTGTGCGTGCGCGCTGTCTCGCTGACCTCATGGCCGAGACCGGTGACGAGATCCGCTAGGTCGAGCGCGATCATCGGCTCGTCCTCGATGATGAGGACGTTCGTCGCCACCTGCTCCGCAATCTCGGATGCCGCCTGGTCGACGAGCGCTTTCACATCCGCTTCGTCGGTGCGCAGGATCGCCGCCGTGTCGGAGGTTGGGAATTCCTCGACCGCCATCAGCAGGAACGCTTGGCGGGCGCGCGGCGTAATGGCTTCGAGCTTGCGGTCCGCGGCGGCTAAGCGCTCGGAAACCGGCGCATCGTATTTTGTCTGATTGAGCTGCACCGAGTTCCACACATCGAGGAAAGCCCGGTAAGTGGCGACGCGCGGCTCCAGATCGATGGGGAACATTGCCGGCTCGGCGGCGATAGCTTCCAGCATGGCAACGACGTAGGCGTCACCACTTTCCTGACTACCAGAAAGAACGCGCGCAAAGCGCCTCAGGTAAGGCAGCTGCGGCGCGATGATTTCCGAGATGGACATGCTCTCCCCTTTTTACGTCGCCCACTTGGCCGTATGTCTTCGCAACCCGCTGGAAACGCTCAAGGGCGTGAAAAGTTCCTCCTCCAGGCGGGATGGATTCGATGAAGTGCTACGTATTTTGCTAAACCATTGCCCCACATACTTAATTTCGAGTACCTTACCATAGGGCGAAGTTGCTCATCGACGGCGCAGCACGCCGCCGATGAGGGATACGATCAGCAGAATGATCGCAACCCAGAACAGCATGCGGGCACCTTCCGTAGCAACGCCCGCCACACCGCCGAAACCGAAAAATGCAGCGACGAGCGCAACGATAAGAAAGATAACGGCCCAGTAGAGAAGATTGCCCATGGTGTTCCTCGCGGCGTGAAAGCTAAATGCTGAATGCTGCCGCAGGAAAATCCGAAGTGGTGCGTATTGGTTCCACTTACTGCGCCCTGAAGGCATCGGATGGGGAACCGAAGGCGAATAGTAAAGTTGATGATAGGCACCACCCACCCATGCCCTCGTCCACACGCTTCGAGATGAAAAATCAGATCCAGCAGTTCGACTGGGGCAAAACGCCGGTCGGCCCAATCGAGAACTGGCCAGCGACCCTCAAGGCGGCGGTCGACATCATCACGGCATCACCCGTTCCGATGGTGCTCCTGTGGGGACGGGAAGGCACGATGATCTATAACGATGGCTATGCGGCCTTCGCGGGTGCCCGCCACCCCGAGCTGCTCGGCCGGCCGGTCGGCGAAGGTTGGCCCGAGGTTGCCGATTTCAACCAGCGCATCATCGACAGCGTTTTCGCCGGCGAGTCGCTATCGTTTCGCGACAAACATTTCAGTCTGCGACGCAAAGCAGAGCCCGAGGATGTCTGGGTCAACCTCGACTATAGCCCCGTACGCGGCGAGGACGGAAAAACCGCAGGCGTGCTCGGTATCATCGTCGATACGACACCGTGGGTTTACGCCGAGCGTGCCCAACGTGAGAGTGAATCGCGGTTTCGCACGCTGGCCGACAACATAGCCGCATTCGCCTGGATGGCCGACGATGCGGGCAACATCTTCTGGTACAACAAGCGTTGGTTCGACTACACTGGCCTTCCCTTCGAAGAGGCCAAGCGTTGGGGCTGGCCGCTGCGTCAGCATCCCGAGCACGTCGACCGCGTGATGGAAAAGATCAACCGCTGTCTGACGTCCGGCGAAGTATGGGAGGACACGTTTCCGCTCAAGGGCCGCGACGGCGTCTTCCGCTGGTTCCTTTCGCGCGCCATGCCGATACGCGATGATACGGGCAACGTCATCCGCTGGTTCGGCACGAACACCGACATCACCGAGCACCTCGAGGAAGCGGAGAAGAACGCGCAACTCGCCACGATCGTCGCAACTTCGGCCGACGGCATCATATCGATGGCGAGCGACGGGACCATCCAGTCGTGGAACCCGGGCGCCGAAGTCATGTTCGGCTACACGGCAGAGGAAGTGATCGGGAAATCCGAGCGCCTGCTGTTTCCGGACGATGCACAGGCCGAGTTCGACGACAAATACCGCCACCTGCGCCGTGGCCAGCACGTGCTGAAGGATTCCCTGCGGCGCCGAAAGGACGGAACTCTTCTCGACGTCGCGATAAACGTAGCCCCCATGCGCCGTCCCGACGGCCGCATCTTCGGCTTCTCCGCCGTTTTCCGCGACGTGACGGAGCGCAAGCGCGTCGAGAAGCATTTGCGCACGGTGATGCGCGAACTCTCCCACCGGACCAAGAATCTTCTGGCGGTAATCGTCGCCATGGTGCGCCAGACTGCGCGCACGAGCTCCGATGTCACTGTGCTGCAATCGCAGCTCATCCAGCGCCTGCAGAGCCTGTCGGCTTCGCACGATCTTCTCGTTGCCGAGGATTGGACGGGTGCGTCGCTGGAGGAATTGATCCGCGCGGTGCTGCAGCCTTTCATCGGCACTACATCGGAGGCGCTCACTTGCGACGGTCAGCCCGTCTTCGTCAATGCGACCGCCGCCCAGAATCTTGGTCTCGCGCTGCATGAACTCGCGACGAATGCAGCGAAGTACGGCGCGCTGTCGACGTCATCGGGGCAGGTGCGGCTAGCCTGGGGCTTCGAACCCGGCGAAGACGGCAATCTCCGGCTCGTGCTGCGCTGGCAGGAAAGTGGCGGGCCACGCGTCACGCCCGCGAAAGTGAAGGGTTTCGGCCACGTCGTCATCGAGCGTGTGGTCGGTCAGGCGCTCAATGCCAACGTGGAATACGACTTCCCGCCCGAGGGAGTACGCTGGACGATAGCGATGCCGCTGGAATTCCTCGTGCGCTGGCGTAGCAAAGGTGCGGTCGCGGCGCCCGTCACGGCCGGCTGAGCGCAAGGTCACGGGCCGGAGAATTCTTCTCGCTAACCCAGCTCGATCGTCGATGCTCGGGTGCTCTAGGGAATGATCGTGCCGCCATTCGGATGCAGCACTTGGCCGCTCATGTAGGATGCATCCTCGCTCGCGAGGAACACGTAGCACGGCGCGACCTCGTTCGGCTGACCTGCGCGCTTCATCGGTGCGCTGGCGCCGTGACGGCTCGTCTTCTCGGCATCGAACGATGCGGGAATGAGCGGCGTCCAGATCGGGCCTGGCGCGACGGCGTTGACGCGAATGCCCTTGTCCATCAGGAGCTGCGATAGCGAGCGTGTGAACGATACGATCGCGCCCTTTGTGGCGCTGTAGTCGAGCAATGTCTCGTGGCCCTCGAATGCGGTGATCGACGCCGTATTTATGATGGCGGCGCCCTTGTGCAGATGGGGCAGCGCTGCGCGGGTGAGATAGAAGAAACCGAAGACGTTGGTTCGGAACGTCTGCTCGAGTTGCGATGCCGTGAGCTCCTCCAGGCCGTGCACCTCATGCTGCTCGGCGGCGTTATTGATGAGGACATCGAGGCGGCCCAACTCCGATACCGTGCGTTCCACCGCCTGCTCGCAGAACACATCCGAGCCGACGTCGCCGGCGAGGATGA